>JAEEGI010000801.1_pt1 | contig 84058 bp, 68 predicted proteins | sample 8958751 | NCBI WGS metagenome assembly JAEEGI01 (sample SAMN16246545, study PRJNA631951) | gut metagenome | biome: gut microbiome; feature: rumen; material: KS-attached | host: Bos | place: Iran: Karaj | collected 2018-10 | reverse complement strand
CAGAGAAGGTCCGCATTAATCCCGGCAACTTCTCCAAGGACCACGCAGTGGCTATGGCCAAGTTTGCCGAATTGCTGGAGATTTGCCGCCAAAGGGGCACCGCCATCCGCATAGGGCTCAACCACGGCTCGCTGGGCGAGCGGATAACCTCGCAATACGGCGACACCCCGCTGGGGATGGTCCGCGCCGTGATGGAATGGCTGCAGGTGTGCGTGGACAGGGAATTCTACAATGTGACCGTATCGCTCAAGGCCAGCAACACCAAGGTTATGGCAGATGCCTACCGGCTGCTTCGCCGCACTATGGAAGATGAGCTGGGGATGGTATTCCCCCTGCACTTGGGCGTCACCGAGGCTGGCGCCGGCGACACCGGCCGCATAAAATCGGCGGTAGGCATAGGCACCCTGCTCTCGGAGGGCATCGGCGACACCATCCGCGTCTCCCTCACAGAAAATCCGGTGAACGAAGTTCCGGTGGCGCAGAAACTCCGCGCCCTGGCGGGCGGCAAACAGGTCCAAGGCGGCACCAGCTTTACAGTGGAGGCTGCCGACCGTGAAGATTTTCTGGTAAAAGCATCCTATATGATAGGTCCGGCGCTGCTGGACGGCAAGATAGACGACTTCTGCCTCAAGGCCACCGTGGGCGGCCGGGAAATGACTCAGGCCGAGATTGATTCGTTCAAGGACGACCTCCTGCAGGCCTGCCGGCGCCGGTTCACCAAACCCGAATACATCGCCTGCCCCGGCTGCGGCCGCACCCTGTACAACATCCAGAAGCTGCTGGGCGAGGTTATGGAGGCCACCAAAGAATTCGCCGGCGTAAAAATCGCCGTGATGGGCTGCATAGTCAACGGTCCGGGCGAAATGGCCGACGCCGACTTTGGCTATGTGGGCGAAGGCGGCGGCAAGGTGACCCTCTACAAGGGCTCCGAGCCGGTGATGCGCGGCATACCCCAGGAACAGGGTGTGGAAAAACTCGTGGAACTTATCCGAAACAACATATAGATGAAAAGAATATCTGCATTACTGCTGGCGCTGCTGCTCTGTTGCGGCGGCGTCTGGGCCCAGACCAAGAAAGAACTCAAGGCGTGGTTCTCCCCTATGTGCGACAAGATTGTAGAGAGCATAGAGGGCAACAGCACTATGAAAGGCCGTCTGGATGTGGAGAGCGTGGCCGTAAAGGGCAACAAACTGCAGATATACTTTACCCGATACATCAGCGACCGCGTGCTGCGAGAAGAAGATCTGGAAAAGGTCAACAGCATTATCCGCAGCAAGATGCCGGCCAAATACAGCGACTATAAAAACAGCTTCGAGGCCTACTCAAACGGCACTCCGCTAAAGAACCTGGTGGGCCGCTACCAGAGCGGGATTGGCCCCGACGCTATGGTCAAGAGCAACCGCTTTGCCCGTACCGACTACCCGCTGGTGAAGAATCTCTCCCGCAACCTGGAGGCCCCCGACGGGCTTCAGGGGCGCCACATCGCCCTCTGGCAGAGCCACGGCTACTATTACGACCAGGAGAAGGCCTGCTGGAAATGGCAGCGGCCACGCCTGTTCCAGACCTGCGAGGACCTCTTCACCCAGAGTTTCGTGCTGCCGTTTCTGGTGCCTATGCTGGAAAATGCCGGCGCGGTGGTGATGATGCCCCGCGAGCGCGACATCCAGCGCTCTGAACTGATTGTGGACCGCGACACCAGCCCCCGCGACGGAACCTATACCGAGACCAACGGCGACAAAGAGTGGCGCGACGCCAAGCCCAAGGGCTTTGCCCACAACCGCGACGTCTACCACGAAGGCGAGAATCCCTTCCTGGAGGGCGGCGCCCGCTACGTACAGACCGAACTCCACAGCGAAGATGCCTCCACGGCACACTGGGAGCCCGAAATAGAGCAGGACGGCGAATATGCGGTATATATCTCCTATCTGACCCTGCCCGAAAGCACCGCCGGCGCCGAATATACCGTGACCCACAACGGCGGCAAAACCGTGTTCCGCGTGAACCAGACTATGGGCGGCGGCACCTGGGTCTACCTGGGCACCTTTGGCTTCAGCAGCGGCGCCAAGGGCCAGGGCGTGACCCTGACAAACTGCACCGGCACCTACGGCGAGGTGGTCAGCGCCGATGCCGTGAAGTTTGGCGGCGGAATGGGCAATGTGTCCCGCAGCCCCTGGCCCAACGACGAAAACGGCCGCCCCCGCAAGCGCGACTATGAGGTGCGCAGCGAAATCAGCGGCTATCCCCGCTGGTGCGAAGGCTCCCGCACCTGGCTGCAGTGGGCCGGAATGAACGACACCATCTACTCCACCACCAAGTTTGTGGACGACTATATGGATGACTACCGCAGCCGTGCGCTGTGGGTCAACGCCCTGCTGGGCGGCTCTTCCCGCGCTCCCAAGGAACCGGGCTACAAAATCCCGCTGGACCTCTCGCTGGCCTTCCATTCCGATGCCGGCATCACCCGCTCCGACTCCATTGTGGGCACGCTGGCCATCTACACCAAGACCAGCGACGGCAAGGAAAAATACCCTGCCGGCGGCGACCGCAACATCGGCCGTGAATATGCCGACATCATCCAGAGCCAGATTGTGAGCGACATACAGGCTACCGTGAATCCTCAGTGGAGCCGCCGCGGCATCTGGGACAAATCTTACTACGAGAGCCGCGTCCCCTACGTGCCGGCAATGCTGCTGGAGCTGCTCTCCCACCAGAATTTTGCCGATATGCGCTACGGCCACGACCCCGAATTCAAATTCATAGTGTCGCGCGCCGTATACAAGGGAATGCTCAAGTTCCTGGCCTGGATCAACGGCACCGAATATGCAGTGCAGCCGCTTCCGGTGCACTCTATGGCCATTGAAATAGAAAAATGCAACGCCACAGTGACCTGGGAGCCCACCGATGACCCGCTGGAGCCCACCGCCGAGGCCAAGAGCTATATGGTGTACACCCGCATCACCGACCCCTCCTCTGCCGGCAGCTACCGCGGCGAGCCCGAAGCTGGCCTGGACGGTTTTGACAACGGCACCCGCACAGAGAGCAACTCCTTCAAGATGCGGCTGGAGCCCGGCAAGATATATAGTTTCAAGGTTGCGGCCGTGAACGAAGGCGGCGAAAGCCTCTGCTCCGAGATTCTCTCGGCTGGACTGGTGGCTGGCGCCACTGTGCCCGACGTGATTGTGGTAAACAATTTTGACCGCCTCGCAGCCCCGGCCTCCTTTGCCAGCAGCGACACCACCTTCGCCGGCTTTATGAACCATATAGACGCCGGCGTGGCCTATCAGCGCGACATCGCCTTTACCGGAGAGCAGTTCGAGTTTCGCCGCAGCGCCGGCTGGCTGACCACCGAACCCTCTTCTTTCGGCGCCAGCTACGGCAGCTGGGAAGACAAGGCCCTGGCCGGCAACACCTTTGACTATCCGCTGATTCACGGTGCCGCCATTATGAACGCCGGCCTCAGCTTCACCTCCGTGTCCCGCCAGGCTGTGCTGGACGGCAAGGTATCGCTAAAGCGCTACCGTCTGTGCGACGTGATTTGCGGCAAGCAGGTGCGCACGCCAAAGGGCAACGGCCGGATATCCTACAGCGTATTCCCCGCCGCGCTGCGCGATGCCATCACAGAATTCACCAAGAACAAGGGCGGCCTGCTGGTCTCCGGCGCCTACATTGCCAGTGACTGCCGCGACCGCATCTACGACTTTGAAATAGACGCCGCTACGGCAAAGAACGATATTGCCCCCGAGCGCAAGTTCACAGAAGAAATCCTGAAACTTGACTGGACCTGCAACAAGGGCGGCGGCAACGGCGTGGTGCGCGGAGCACAGAGTCCCTACAAATTCTCTTCTACACGCAAATACAACCTGTTTACAGGCCCCAACCCCTGGAGGTACTGGGTAGAGAGTCCCGACGGCTTCTGGCCGCAAAAAGGGGCCTTTACGGTGCTTAAATACGACGACAGCGGCTTTGGTGCCGCCGTTGCCTACAAGGGGAACGACTACCGCAGTCTAGCAATAGGTTTCCCCATAGAATGCCTCACTACACAGGAAGAGATCAACTCCCTGATGAAAGAGGCCCTTCAGTTTTTGAGATAACAAAAAAGGCAGCCCGTTCGGGGCTGCCTTTTTTAATCACAGTTGAGACTTATTTTGCATCAGCCTCTGCCTGTGCCTCGGCAATCATTGCCTCGTTTGCAGAGATGTAAACCTCTACGCGGCGGTTCTGAGCGCGGCCGTCAGCAGTGTCGTTGGTAGCAACGGGCATATTGAAAGACTTGCCCTCTGCCAGCAGACGGTCTGCAGCGATACCCTGGCTTGCGAGGAAATCCTTAACGGCATTTGCACGTTTCTGGGATACGCTCTGGTTTGCAGCCTCGGTACCGATGTTGTCGGTGTGGCCCCAGATAGTGATGTCAGTCTCGGGCATATCGGCCATCTTCTGAGCAAAGTCCTTCAGAGACTGCTTTGCAGCGTCGCTGAGCTCTGACTTGTTGAAGTCGAAGAGGATACCGTTGTCAAAGGTAACCTTTACAGAAGTCAGGTTGTTGACGTCGGTAACGGTCTCTACCTGTGCACCCTCGATAGCTGCGAGTTCAGCAGCCTTCTTGTCCATACGGTCGCCGATGATGGCACCAACGCCGGTACCTACGATAGCGCCGATTGCAGAACCGATAGCTGCAGATTTGGCATCCTTGCCAATGAGTGCGCCTACACCGGCACCTACTGCTGCACCGGAACCACCGCCTATAGCAGAACCCTTAGCCAGGTTTGACCAGGGGCCGCAGCTTGTGAGAACCATAGTTGCGCAAGCAAAAAGCAATACGAGTTTTTTCATTGTTTCTAAAATTAATTGTTAATAATGTCCTATTTATTGTCTTCTAATAAGTGAGCTGCATAAAGCTTAAGCATTCTGGCATAAATCTCTTCCGGCATCCCCTCGCTCTCTTTGCGGAGCCTTGCCACCAGCCTCTCGCGGTCTTCTACAGTGTAAAAACCGTGCCGCAGATAATCTTCCTGCCCCAGAACCATATCAGCCGCGGCATAGTTGGTGGGCCACAGCCTGAACGAATCCTTCAGTTTTTTATCCAGAATCTCTGCTAATATACGGAATTTTTCATTACGCTGTGCACTGTCGGTCTCCAAAAGCTCCTCTTTTGCAAGCGGTTTGCCAAAATCTACGTGGATGTGACCCTTGGGCTGGATAAAGCCCTGGAGCATACTGTTCACATCCTCTCCGGGCTGCTTCTTGTAGAAACCCTGACGCTCTTTGGTGAGCGTCTCCAGCGCCTTCAGCGCCCCGCAGGTCTCATATTCATAAGAGATGGTGACCGGCACTATGTTAAGCTCCAGGAAATTCTCTACGAAACTCCCCTTACCGCTCATATCCAGCATCTTCAGAAGACCCTGCTCGGTGCGGTCAAAGCCGTCTTTGGTGCGGCCGCCGCGGTGCGAGATCCAGACCGAACGCTTGCCGCCGGCAACCCTGTCGCGGATATAAGACGACAGCAGCTTTGACGACTCGTACACCACCCTGGGATTGTCGCTGCGCACCACTGTGACCATACGGTTGGAACGCATAGCCACCTCTATCTCGTGGTTTGCCAGCAGATTGTCGCCGGCGGCGATTTCGCTCTCCGGCAAATTGTTGTAGTGCAGCGCCAGCTCCATAAAAGAGGGGTCCAGCACAATGTCCCTGTGGGTAGAGAGAAATACAAACTGGCCGGGAGTGCCGTCGGCGCTCCGCAGATTCTCCAGGCCGCTGTAGCTGAACTTGGTGTGCGTCAGCTCCAGATCACGCTCCAGGATAGGCGCAATGACCTTTCCCTGAAACTCCTCTACCGTGTGGCAGCTGCGTATTAGAGAAGGCAGATAATCGTCCGGCTTGTCGGCAAAGAAAAACCTGCCGGCCTTGACCACCATATCGCTCCCTGCCAGAAGCGGCAGCTCGCGCTCTGCCTCGGCATCGGTATACGGCCTGATATCTGCGTAAATATCTTCCATTTGTATCTATTCCCTTTTAAGGATAAGCGTGACACAGGCCAGGACAAGCATTGCCGTGCAGGCCAGTGCGGGCGCTACAATCACCAAAGATAACAATTTTGCCGAAATAATTTCAGCAAAAAACGTGAATACAAAAAAGGCAATGAGTGCGACTGCCGCCAGGGCATACCATATTCTTATGGGCAAGATGCGGTTCAGCAGCACGGCCACGGCCACAACTGCCACCGGGAACATAGCCAGATAATAATCGGCACGGCCCATTGCCAGCGCCACGGCTGCCACAATGATATGGGCGATGCCGGCGCCGTAGAGCCAGCCCTTTGCGTGACGGACAGATGCGGTATTGCCGGCGCTCTTGCGCAGCGCATTGGCAGTGGCAACCCGCACCGCCTTGCGCTCTCCCACTATGTAGAAAACCACCACCGCGGCAAGCACCAGAGCCAGGGCGGCATAAAATACCACCTGAGCCCCTACACCTTGCAGCGGCAGCAGGGACAGCAAAAAGCCGATACCGGCCATAACAGCCACAATCACTATTGCCTGGGCGGCCGTGGTCACGACCTTGCGGGCATACAGGCGCCCCCTTTTCACGGCCACACACAACTCCACGCACAAAAGTGCCAGCGTAATTGAACACAAAAGCAGCATCAAACCCTTGTTGAGTGCCAGTTTGTCCAGGAATTTAAACATATTTTATATTTTTATATAAAACTATTACCTATTTTATATTAAAAAGAACTCTTACAAAGAAAGTGCCTGTCGCCTTCTGAGCAGAGAAGAATCTCCATAACTTAAGAAGCGGAAACCGTTGTCCAGGGCAAAACGGTACATATCCCGCCACCCTTCGCCTATCAGCGCGGCGATCAGCAGCAGCAAAGTGCTCTTGGGCTGATGGAAATTGGTGACCAGATACTCCACAATGCGGTATTCAAAGCCCGGCACAATAATTAATCTGGTCCTTGCGGTCAGCTTATCCAAATTATTATTGTCCAAATATTTGATGATGGCATCTATGGATTCTTTCGCAGTATAGGAATAGCCCTGGTCGCGGTACGGCTCCCACTGCTCTACCAAATCGGGTTCACCACCTTCCAGACAGTGGACGCCCAGATAATATAGCGACTCCAGCGTACGGGTGGACGTAGTGCCCACGGCAATCACCCTCTGGGTAGCAAGCCTGATGGAAAGCTTCTCCAGAAAGGCCTTGGAGACCACAAACGGCTCGCTGTGCATATTATGCTCGGCGACATTGCGGCTCTTTACGGGCAAAAAAGTGCCGGCCCCGACGTGCAGGGTCACATATTCGATATCTATATCGCGGTTGCGGATCTCCCGCATCACCTGCTCGGTGAAGTGCAGGCCGGCAGTAGGTGCAGCTACAGAGCCTTCCCTGCGGGCATATGTGGTCTGATAACGGGTATAATCGCTCTCATCAGTATCCCTATTCAGGTAGGGAGGGATGGGCATATTGCCGCACAGCTCCATAACACGTGAGAAAGATTCGCCGGTTTTCCAGTTAAACTCCACAATACAAGTGTTATCTATGCGCTCTACAAGGGTAGCCTTGAGGTCCAGAGCTGCCAAAATAGCCTGGTCTGTACTGTTGCAGTGGTCAGTTACCAAGGATACGGTCCCTTTGAAGCGCTTTAGATTGCCCACCATACACTTGAAGCGACACGTTGAATCAGTGGCAAAACAAAGCTGATAATCAACTGGTTCATATGGTTCAAGGCAGAAAATCTCTATAAGGGCGCCAGTATCCCGCCTGAAGAAGAGTCTGGCAGGAATCACCTTGGTCTCATTGAATACCATCATAGCCCCTTCTGGGAGCAGCCCGGGCAGATTCCTGAAACATTCGGCACGAGGCGTACCGTCCACATTTACAAGCAGTTTGGAATCGTCCCGCCGCTCCAGAGGAAATTTTGCAATCCGCTCTTCAGGCAGGGGATAGTCATAATCGTTGATGTCAATATCGGGTCTCATCTGATACGATTTTATGCAAAGATACAAATGATACGAAAATGATACAAAATCACTACCTAAAGCATCACTTTAAATACGTAATTTGCACACATCTGTAAATACCGGTTGTGAAAGAGTAAACATTTGACAAAAATCGGCGTTGTTACAATTGTTATGGGCCGCAATTTACAACTTATTGAATTTTGTTTTATAACTTTTTGTTATAAATAGGATTACTGTAATCTAACTAACATATTCCCAGTGTTTTGTGTTATAGAGCTAAATTATCCATATAGGTAAATGGACGTGAAAAATGTAACCGGACGGCCATATTGGGGGCTTATCGCAGATATCGCCGCCAATCTATTTTATTATACATCCGAAACTCAGTTAATTAGAAAAATCATCGCATTTAAAACAACAACTCGCCAGCATCATTCTTATTTGCCATCGTTCCATACCCGCATTGATACTTTTGTAATTCACAAATGTAATTTACAAATTTCACTTGTTCTTGTCAATTATGTTCACTACATTTGTAAAAGCGTGTTTACAGAATTTTTATGGAAGAAAGACTCAAACTTTTCCTTGCAATGGAGGGCCTCTCCCCCAGTCAGTTTGCCGACAAGCTGGGAGTTCAGCGTTCCGGAGTGTCTCACCTTCTCTCCGGCAGAAACAAGCCCAGCTTCGAGTTCATATCAAAGATGCTGGCCGCCTACCCCAAGATCAACCCCGACTGGCTGATTATGGGCACCGGCAAGGCCTATCGCGATATGCCGGGCGGCGACAGCCAGGCCACTGCCGCAGCCGATCCTGCTCCCCAGCCCCAGGCAGAATACTTCCCTAGACCTGAAGCACAGCTTCAAGAAGATTCCGTAAACGACGATCTGCCAAGCCTTTTCTCCAATCCTGAGCCGCCCAAAAAGCAAGAGGTTCCTGCCCCGCTGCCGCCAAAACCGGCCCCTGAGAAGGCCGTCATAAGTGCAAAACCCGCCCCGCAAGGCGAAAAGCGCATAGCCCAAATCACAATATTCTATACAGACGGAACTTACGAGGTCAGATAAATTTCATATATTTGTACCTATATGTACAGATTGCTGATAAGACCTCTGCTGTTTCTGTTTCCACCGGAAAAGGCCCACAAGATTGCCCTGGGGGCGCTAAAAGTAGCGCGCTACATCCCCGGAGCGCGGTTTTTCATACGTCTGGTGTGCAAGCGGCGCAGCAAATCCCTTAAAAAAGAGCTCTTCGGCATCAACTTCCCCAACCCGGTGGGCATTGCCGGCGGCCTTGACAAGAACGGCGAATATTACAACGACCTTGCAAATCTGGGCTTCGGTTTTATGGAAATCGGCTCCCTGACGCCTCTGCCGCAGGAGGGCAACCCTTCTCCCCGCCTCTGGCGCCTGCCCAAAGACCGCGCCCTGATAAACCGGATGGGCATAAACAACAACGGCGTCCGCTATGCCCTGCAGAATCTCAAGAAAAATCACCCTCATATTATTATAGGTGCCAATATTTCCAAGAATTCCGACACCGAAAACGACCAGGCGTACAAAGATTTCAGCCGTTCGCTGGCTCTGCTCTACGACTTTGTGGACTTTTTTGTGCTGAATGTCTCCTGCCCGAATGTCAAGGATCTGGACCAGCTTCAGGGTGACAATATGCTGCAGCAGGTGATTGACGGCGTGAACGAGGTGCGCCGCTATAACGAATACAGCCGTCCGGTACTGCTCAAGGTCTCTCCCGACCTGGAGCAGGCGCAGCTGGACCGCATCATACACATCTGCCTGATAAACGGTATAGACGGCGTGGTGGCCACCAACACCACCCACAGCCGCGACGGCCTCAAGACCCCTTTGAAGAGCGTCAGAGCCATAGGCCAGGGCGGCCTCAGCGGCGCTCCGCTGTTCGAGAAGTCGCTGGCCACCGTGAAATATATCCACGAAAAGAGCGGCGGGCTGCTGCCCATAATTGCCGCCGGCGGCATTATGACGCCGCAGCAGGCCCAGGAGATGCTGGATGCCGGCGCCGAGCTGATAGAAGTGTACACCGGCTTCATATACAACGGCCCCCTGTTTGCCAAACGGATTGTGAAATATCTCAAAAGGAAGAAGAAAAAATGAAAACTGCAGCCATTTGCGCAATTGGCGACGAGATACTCATAGGTCAGATTGTGGACACCAACTCCAGCCACATTGCCCGTGCGCTCAATTCTATAGGTGTGCGCGTGGGGGGCATCTCTTCTATTGGAGACGACCGCGGCCGCATACTTTCCCATTTGGATAATCTCTTAAAAGAGAATGATATAGTAATGGTCACCGGAGGCCTTGGTCCAACAAAAGACGACATCACAAAAGAGGCCCTGGCCACCCTCTCCGGCGCTAAAGGCACCCGCCGCAGCGAAGAGCAGATGGCCGTGATAGAGAGCATCCTGACCCGCCGCGGAATAGCTATGCTGGACATAAACCGCGCGCAGGCCGATGTGCCCGACACCGCCAATGTGATTGTGAACCGGCTGGGCACCGCCCCCATTATGGAGTTCATCTTCCCCGAAGGGGGCAAATATGGCCACAAGGCGGCGCTATACTCTATGCCCGGCGTCCCCTACGAGACCATCGGCGCCCTGGACGATGTTATGGCGGCCATCAAGGCGCAATTCCCTCTGGATGAGATACTACACCGCACCATCGGAACCTTTGGTTTAGCTGAATCGGTGCTGGCCAAAAAGATAGAGGCTTGGGAAGATGCCCTGCCCGACTATCTGCACCTGGCATATCTGCCCAACTCCATCTACGGAGTGCGGCTGCGCCTTAGCTGCTACGGCGCCCACGACGCAGAGCGCAAAAAAGCCCTGGACAGCGCTGTGGCAGAGCTCTATGACCTGCTGGGCAGCTACATCTACGGCGAAGGCTCCGACACCCTGCAGACGGTGATTCCCCGCCTGCTGCAGTGCCCGCCCGATGCCGCATACCAGGAGACCATCTCCGTGGCCGAGTCCTGCACCGGCGGCCTGGTATCTAACCTTCTCACCAGCGTGCCCGGCAGCAGCGTTTACTATAAGGGCAGCGTGACCAGCTATGCCAACGAGGTCAAGATGAACCTTTTGAACGTTCCGGAAGAGGTTCTGGAGCAGCACGGCGCAGTGAGCCGTGAGTGCGCAGAGGCCATGGCCCGCGGCGTGGCCATCTTGCTGGACACCGACTGGAGCGTGGCCACCACCGGCATTGCCGGCCCCGGCGGCGGCAGCGAAGAAAAGCCCGTGGGCACCTGCTGGGTGGCTGCGGCACACCGCAATCCCTTCTCCGGCGAGATAGAAGTCGCATCAAAATGCATAAAGAGCGCCTCCGCCAGCCGCGAGGTCAATATGCAGCGCTTCGCATCCAACGCCCTGAATCTGCTAAGACTGCTTATGCAACAGAAATTATTATAATAATAGAGTATGAAAAAACTTTTTGTGCTTCTCGGATGCCTCACAATGGCATCTACCGTGGCCCTGAACGCACAGCGCCCCGAGCCCATAGAGAAAGACCTCACTTTCACTGTAGTTAAAGAACTCCCCATCACATCGGTAAAGAACCAGGCCAGCAGCGGTACCTGCTGGTGCTATTCCACCCTCTCCTTCCTCGAGTCCGAAATACTCCGTATGGGGGGCGACTCGCTGGATCTGGCAGAGATGTTCGTGGTGAGCAAGGCCTATGCCGACAAGGCTGAGAAATATATCCGCCTGGACGGCAAGCTCAACTTTGCACAGGGTTCTTCCAGCGAAGATGTGTTCCACGTTTGGGAAGACTATGGCATCGTGCCGCAGGAGGTTATGGAAGGCCTGAACTACGGCGAGAAAGTCAACCGCCACAGCGAGCTTTGCGATGGTATGAAAGGCTATCTGGACGCAGTGGTTAAGAACCCCAACAAAAAGCTTTCCACCGCCTGGAGACGCGCCCTGCAGGGCATTCTGGACGCATATCTTGGTCCCTGCCCCGAGGAGTTCACCTTCAAGGGCAAGAAATACACCCCCAAGAGCTTCGCAGCCAGCCTGGGCATCAAACCCGAAGACTATATCTCCATCACATCCTTTACCCATCACCCCTTCTACACCCAGTTTGCAATTGAGGTAGAGGACAACTGGCGCTGGGACCTCAGCTACAACATCCCCATAGACGAGATGATGGAGATTATATACAACGCCATTGACAAGGGCTACACCGTGGCCTGGGGCACCGATGTCAGCGAGGCGGGCTTCACCCGCAACGGCCTGGCCATCAATCCCGACCTCAAGGCCGTGGAAGAGGCAGGCAGCGACCAGCAGCGCTGGGTGGGCGTTGATCCCGCAGAGATGATGAAACAGCTTAGCAAGATGCGCGACGAAGCTCCCGAGATGACCGTGACCCAGGAAATGCGTCAGGAAGGCTATGACAACAAGACCACTACCGACGACCACGGAATGCACATCTACGGCATTGCCAAGGACCAGAACGGCAACAAATACTTTATGGTTAAGAACTCCTGGGGCGAGACCGGCAAATACAAGGGCATCTGGTATGCTTCCGACTCTTTTGTGCGCCTCAAAACCCTGAACATTATGGTGCACAAGAACGCCATCCCCAAGGAAATCCGTAAGAAAATGGGTATTAAATAACCTGTGACTATGAAAAAATATCTCCCCGACCTTCTGACCCTGCTGAACCTGATGTGCGGCGTGTGCGCAAGCGTGCTGGCCGCGTGGGGCTTTTTCTGGCAGGCCTTCTGCTTTATCCTGGCCGGGGCGGTATTTGATATGTGCGACGGCGCCCTGGCCCGTGCCCTTGGAGTATCCTCGGGTATGGGCAGGGAGCTGGATTCGCTCAGCGACCTCGTGAGTTTTGGCGTGGCGCCGGCGCTTATGATGTTCAGTTGGTATTATAAGATCAACTGCGGCGACACACCCCATTTCCTGGCATTCGTGCCGCTGCTCATAGTCCCCTTCTCTGCCGTACGGCTGGCCCGCTTCAACATCTTTGACAGCGGAGAAAAGACCTTCAGGGGGCTTCCAACCCCCGCATCCGCTATGATTGCCGCCAGCCTGGTGGCATACGGCCACTGCTGCGCCATAGCTGGCGCCGAGAGCCTCGTGCTAAATCTTTTGCGCAGTCCCTGGTTCATACCGGTGGTGGCCGCCATCCTCTGCATCCTGCTGGTGAGCCGCATCAGGATGTTTTCCATAAAAGAAAAGCCCGGCGCAAAGCATTTCATCCTTGCTGCCGGAGCCCTCATTTTCGTGGCTCTGATAGCCTTCGTAGCCCCGCGGGGCATCCTTCTTATTGGCTATCTCGCCCTTTTCCTGGTGCTACTGTTCACGGCCTACATCCTGCTGGCGATACTTTAGCTTGTTGTATTCGCTCTCGGCCTTGATTTTGTCGATGATTCCCTTTACCAGGGCGAACATATCGCCGCTTTCGGTATAGTCGGTCGGGGCCATAAAATTCACGCGGTCCTGGTCCAGAAGCTGCTGCGCGGTGGCCTTTTTGGCTTCGTTGTTATATACCGCGATGGCGTTGCCGCCAAACATCTTCACAATCTTCATACAGGGAACGTCGGTGTCGCCGTCGCCCACATAAATCATATTGCTGAAGGGCACCGGCTTCTCTTCGTCCGGCACCTGCCGGTTGACCTTGCGGTTGTCGGCTATGTCCATAATGCCCTTGGTGATCTTGAACAGGAACTGCGTCTTGTTGGTGAAGTCGATGGCCACCGCCGGCCACACGGGCTCGCCGGACTCGTCGTAGAGATAGCTGCTGGCAAAAATTTTCTTGAATTCGGCGGCGATGGGACTGCCCTCTATCAGCTCTGTCATACCGGAGGAGATGATGTAGTGCTCCACCACCACTCCCCTCTCCTTGCCGTATCGGTTCACCAGTGAGAACCAGTCCTTTACGCCGGGATAGAGCTCTATGCCGCGGCCGTAATTGACCAGATTGTCCCGCTTCAGGGAAATACCCGCCTTGCGGGCCTCGTCTATCATAATCTTCATATATGCAAGCACGCCGTTCATCTCCAGCTCTTCGCTTATGGAGTTGCTGGTGCCCCAGAACTCTTCGGGCGACTTGCCCAGAGCCTGGATAAAGCCGTATTCCTGCATATTGCCCGGCGACAGAGTGCCGTCAAAGTCATAGACGAGGGCCGCCTTGGTGAGTTTGTTGTACATTATGCGAATTGTTCTTTCAGTTTTGCAATCTTTTCGTCGGCGTCGGCGCCGGACACGCCAAAGTAGAATTTGATCTTGGGCTCGGTGCCGGACGGGCGCACAGACACGATGGTGCCCTCTTCGGAGAGGAACTGCAGCACATTGCTCTTGGGCAGGCCGGTCTTTTCGGTCTCGAGATAGTCGATGACCTTGACCACTTTGCTGCCCAGCAGCTCTTTGGGAGGATTGCTGCGGTAGTCCTTCATAATCTGCTGGATCTCGGCAGCGCCCTCTTTACCGGCACGGTAGATATTGGTCAGGCCCTCTTTGTAATAGCCAAATTCCTTGTAAATCTCCTGCAGATAGCCGTATACGGTCTGTCCGCGGTCGGCCAGCCAGGCGGCGCACTCTGCCAGCAGGCCGCAGCTTGCAGCTGAATCCTTGTCGCGAACGAAGTCGCCGGGGTTGAAGCCGTTGCTCTCTTCGCCGCCGCCGATGTACACACGCTTGCCTTCGTTCTCACGCACCACTGTGGCGATGTTCTTGAAGCCGGTGAGCACACTGTAGAGCTGCACGCCGTATTTGGCGCAGATGGCGTCTGCCAGACGGGTGGAAACTATGGTCTTGACCATATAAGGATTGCCCGTTTTAAGCTTGCCCAGGGCATTCCAGCGCTCCAGCATATAGGCGAACAGGATGCTGAGTATCTGGTTGCCGTTCAGCAAGATGATCTTGCCCTTGTCGTCGCGCACGGCTACACCTATGCGGTCGGCATCGGGGTCGGAAGCCAGCACCAGGTCGGCACCCACTTCGTCGGCCTTCTCCATAGCCATCTTCATAGCGGTAGGTTCCTCGGGGTTGGGAGAAACCACGGTGGGGAAATCACCGCTGTTGACATCCTGTTCCGGCACATGGATCACGTTTTTGAAGCCCATCATATCCAGGAAAGGATACACGGTGCGGCTGCCGGTACCGTGCAGCGGAGTGTAGACTATCTTCATATCGCTGTGGCGCTTCACAGAGTCCAGACTCAGCATCAGAGTGTAGATGGAATCCAGGAAAGCCTTGTCCACCTCGGCGCCAATCATAACGGGCTTGAGGTTGGGGTCGTCGTTGAATGCCACCTGGCTGGGATCGGTAATCTTGGCCACCTCGGCAATGATATTCACGTCGTGCGGCTCCACAATCTGCGCGCCGTCCTCCCAGAATACCTTGTAGCCGTTGTACTGCTTGGGATTGTGAGAAGCTGTAATCATAATTCCGGCGTTGCAGCCCAGATGGCGGATAGAGAAGCTGAGCTCGGGGGTCGGGCGGATGTCTTCGAAGAGATATACCTTGATGCCGCTCTTGAGCAGCACGCCCGCGGTGATGTCTGCAAAATAGCGGGAATTGTTGCGGCAGTCATAAGAGATTACCACAGAGGTGGGTTTGTCGCCATAAAGCTGCTTAAGGTAGTTTGCAAGGCCCTGGGTAGCCATACCCACGGTATACTTGTTCATACGGTTGGTGCCCACGCCCATAATGCCGCGAAGGCCGCCGGTACCGAATTCCAGAGTGCGGTAGAAACGATCTTCCAACTCCTTGGGATCGCCCTTGATGAGTTCTGCGACCTCTGCGCGGGTCTCGGGGTCAAAACTTGCGCCAAGCCAACTCTTGGCAATGTCCAGGTAATTCTTTTCCATATTATCTGTTTTTTAGTATTTCCGGGATATCCTGCTCCAGCAGGTAGCGGTACCAGAACCGCATATTCTGCATCTCGAACTGACGCTCCTGGTAGCCGCGGTAGCCGTGCATTCCGCCGGGATAGAACATCAGCTCAAAATCTTTATTCAGGCTCTGCAGCTTGTCTATCAGCTGCAGCGAATTCTGCAGGTGCACATTGTCGTCGCCGGTGCCGTGGGTCAGGCGCAGCATATTGGTCTTGTCGCCGCGGTACTTCTCCAGCCGGTCAAACACGCAGGCCTGGCGGTAGCCCTCGGCATTGTCCTGCGGGCGGTCCATATAGCGCTCTGTGTAGTGGCTGTCATACAGCTGCCAGTCCATAACACCGCTGCTGGCCACTGCATACTGGAAATACTCGTTCCCTTCTGTGGCCGCCAGCAGCGCCATTGTACCGCCGTAGGAATAGCCCTCGATGCCCACCTTCTTGGAATTGATATACGGCAGGGAGTCAAAATACTTGATGCCGTCTATGAAGTCCTGCAACTCGTTGACACTAAGCTTACGATATACTGTATTCAGGCCAGCCTTGCCCAGATGGCCGGCCGAGCGGGTCTCAAGAGTCACCTGCACCACGCCGTGGTTGGCCCACCACTGAGTGTCAAAATAGGCACCGGCATAGCGGTCATAGACCTGCTGGCTGTCGGGGCCGCCGTAGATGTCGACCTTCACGGGATATTTGGTCTTGCCGCTGCGGTCCATATCAAACGGCCATATCACACTGGCCGGCACCTTGCTGCCGTCGCGCAGCGTGATCCACACAATCTCGCGCTCTGCAATGCGGTAGTTGTCATATTCGGGGCCCTTGGAGTCCCAGAGCACCTTCACGTTCTTTTCCTTGACATCGCCGCTGGCGGGCACCTTGATCTCCACCTCCCTGTAAGGAGTGTGGCAGTTGGAGGCGAATGCGGTCACGGTGTGGCAGTCGTCAGAAACCCGCACCATAGTAAAGTCGTAGTCGCCATAGGAGATGCGCTGCACCTTGCTGTTGGAGAGGGTCACGCGGTAGATGTCGGTCCTGAGGCTGCTCTCGCCGCCGCGGGCGGTGAAGAACAGATACTTGTCGGTAAGCTTCAGAAGCTTTATGCCCCAGTAATTCTTGCGGTCGCTGGCATAGCGGAAATTCTTGCCGTCATAAGACAGGTAGTAGATGCGCTGCCACATCTCGTAGTCGCGCACCATATAGATGCCCTTGGCATTGGAGAGCATATTCTCGGGCCAGTCGACCCAGGTGTTCTGATGCTCGCTATATACCACGGTTTTCTGTCCGTAGAGCGGGTCCACGCTGTAGATTATCATATTGTCCTGGGAACGGTCCATCCAGGGCACCATAAGGCGGCGGCCCTTGTAATCCCAGAACGGGGTACCGAAATACTGGTCTTTCCTGGGGTCGAAGTCGGCCCAGACCACGGCGTTGCCATCCACGCTAACGAAGCCTATCTTGACTTCGGGGTTGGGATCGCCCGCCTTGGGATATCGGGTCTCGCGCAGCGAGCCGTGCTGCCCCTTGGCATCGTAAATGGGGAACATCGGCACCTTGGTGTTGTCGAAACGATAGAAGGCAATCACCTTGCTGTCGGGACTCCACCAGAAGGCGCGGTAGCGGCTCGGCCGCCCGAAAATCTCTTCGTAATAGACCCACGAAGCCCATCCGTTGTTTATCACCGAATTGCCGTCGGTGGTGTGGCGCACGGTCTTTTTGGTGGCCACCTCAACCGAATACAAATCGCCATTTAAAGTGTAGGCGATATATTTCTTGTCGGGAGAATAAGTGGGGTTTTCCCACCCCTTGACCATTTCTGGAATCGGCTGCGGGCGCATCATCTTGTCTGACGAAGGCGCGGGGCGGGTGTTCATGATCCCTTCCGGGAGGACGCCGGAGGCCAGCTGCTGGTCCGTAAGGGCCTTTTTCTGGGCAAAGGCGGCGCTGCAGCAAAGCAGCGTCAGGGCAAGTGTCAGGAAGAGTTTCTTCATATTATCTGCGGCTTCCGCCGGTGAAAAGCATTATATAATAAAAGAGGGTTGCCAGAGAAGAGAGGGCGGCCACCACATAGGTGTAGGCGGCGCTGCGCAGCGCTTTCTGGGCGTAAGGATGATTGGAATAGTTGGTGATGCCGGTCTGGTTAAGCCAGGCCAGGGCACGGCTGGAAGCGTTTATCTCTACCGGAAGCGTCACCACAGAAAACAGGGTGGTAAGGGCAAACAGCGCAATGCCGGCCAGCATCAGGCCCGGGAAGACCTTGAGCAGCAGCATTCCGGCCAGCAGCACCCAAATCATAATCTTGCTTGAAAAGCTCACCACCGGCACCAGCGCGCTGCGCATCTTAAGGGGAAGATAACCCACCGCGTGCTGCACTGCGTGGCCGCATTCGTGCGCCGCAACGGCAGCCGCCATCACACTGTTGGAGCCGTACACCGCCTCGCTCAGGTTCACCGTTTTCTTGGTGGGATCATAATGATCTGTAAGAGCACCGGGGATGCAGGTCACCTGCACATCATAGATGCCGTGCTCGCGCAGCATCCGCTCTGCCACGTCGCGGCCGGTGAGACCGCCGTCAATGGGAATCTGCGAATACTTGTTGAACCTGGACTGCAGCACAGACTGAACAATAAAGCTCAGCAGCGATACTCCAATAAAAAGGACCCAATAGAGAGACATATCTTTTACTGTTTAAAACAATTATCAGGGAAATTTACGAAAAAAACCTTTTCGGTGGCACGGGTAATTGCAGTATATAACCATTTTATATCGTCAATCGTGACTTCCGGCCCCCAGAAAGGGTTGTCGATATATACGCAGGGCCATCCCCCGCCCTGCGATTTGTGGCAGGTGATGGCGGTGGCATATTTCACCTGCAGCGCGTTGAAATATTTGTCTTCTCGCACCGCCTCGTAGCGTTTTTTCTTTACGGTGATATCATCGTAATCGGCCCAGACGCCCTCGAAAAGGGCCTCCTGCTGCTCTGCGGTGAGGGCCGCCGCCTCGCTGGAAAGTGTGTCCAGAATAATCTTGGCGGTGATTTCAAGATTGTCATAGTCGGGAAAAGAGAGCGTCGCCTGGGCAAAATGAAGCCCGTAGCGCTCTTCGTAGCGCGAAATCTTCTGCAGCCGGGCCATATCTCCGTTGGCCACGAAAAAATCTTCGTCGTCCAGCTTCTCCAGAAACTGGTAGCAGTTCTTCACCACCATAAGCTTGTCGCCGCGCGTCAGCTGCTCTTCGCGGTAAAGGACGCTGGCGCGGATGCCGGCGTTGTAGCGGTTTGCCCGCTTGTTGCTGCGGGTCAGCACCACCACGTCGTCCAGGCCGTAGCGCGAAATGGCGTCGCTCATACTCTCTATCAGCTCGCTGCCGGAGACCCTGCACACATCGTCAAAGCCCTCCAGCACCAGCCTGGGCCGCTCCAGATGCCCCTGCCGCTCCATCTCGCGCAGTATGGTGGCGTTGTGAAGAATGCCGCTCTGCTGCGCCTGGCGCATCACCGTGGTCAGGTCGGCGGTATGCACCGGCCCGAAGGCAGACTGCATAAAATCTATGTCCAGCGCCGGGCTGGCATCCATCCCCACGGGCGGCAGCTGGCCGCGGTCCCCCACAAAAATCATCTTGTTGCCTATGCCGCTGCGCACATACCCCACCAGATCCTGCAGCAGGTCGCCGCTGCCAAACACGTTGCCGCCGCCATCGTCTATGGTTATCAGCGACGACTCGTCTATAATGAAGAATGTGTCGCGCGAGCGGTTGATGTCCAGCGAAAACTTACCGAACCCGGCGCTGAGCGACTTCTGGCGGTAGATATGCTTGTGGATTGTGTAGGCCTGATGGCCGGTGAAGCCGCTCAGAACCTTGGCAGCACGGCCCGTCGGGGCCAGCAGCACATATTTATATTTATGCTGATGCAGCGTCTTTACAAAGGCGGCGATGGCGCTGGTCTTGCCGGTGCCGGCATAGCCCGCCACCACCATAATGTCAGAAGCCGGGTCGCCGCCAAACTCTTCCAGGGCGGCAAACAGCCGGCTCTGGTCTTCAGTAGGCGTGAAACCCAGATTGTCCGTCATCTCCTTCACAAAACTCCCCGCTGCCATATCCTAATGTCTTCTGATTGCAAAAATGCTGAACGCCGCGTAGAATCCAAGACGGCCCACAATCATCTCCAAGCCCATCATCAGCTTGGCCACCGTGGGCACCTGGGCATAATTTTCAAGGGAGCCGATAGTGCCAAAGGCGGGGCCCACATTGCTCACGCAGGCGCAGCTGCCGGTAAACGAATCCACCATATCCATTCCGCAGGCAGAATAGAAGGTGGCGCAGAACAGCAGAATGATGAAGTACATCACCACATAGGCCGTCACAGAATTGATCATACCGACCTCGGCGGCGCTGCCGTTCCAGTTGACACGCACCACTGCATTGGGGTGGATGGTGCGCACTATCTGAGCCCGCATTGCCCTGAACAGCAGCCAGATGCGGTCTACCTTGACACCGCCGGTGGTGGAGCCGGAGCATCCGCACTGCATAGAGAAATAGAGCAGGATCATCATACAGAAAGGCGGCCACACAGAAGTGTCCACCGTGGCCATACCGGTAGAGGATCCCAGCGAAATCACGTTGAATGCAGCCTGGTGCAGCGCCTCCAGCGGATTGGTGTAGGTGCCGGAAATCATCAGCGCTGTGAACACCAGCACAATGCCGATGCCTATCGACGCAAAGAAAAACTTGACCACCGGGTTGCGGAAAAGATTCAGGTTGCGCCCCACTATAGAGCTGTATAGCAATCCGTAGTGCATAGAGCTCACCAGCATAAAGAACATAGCTATGAGTTCTATCCACCTGGAGCCAAAGGCGCCAATGGAGGCGTTGCGCGTGCTGAAACCGCCGGTGGCCACCACGCTGAAGGCATTGGTCACCGACTCGAAGAGATTCATTCCGGCCAGCAAAAACAGCAGCGAGCAAAGCACCATTGCCGACACATAAATCGTGAGCACCACGCCCACAATCTTGTTGGACCGGAAGTTAAATTCTCCTGCCGAAGTGTCGGAAACCTCCAGCTGGCGCATTCTGAGCTTGACAGTGCCCGCCGAAGGGAGTATTATCATCATAAACACCACCACGCCCAATCCGCCTATGAAGTGGGTTGCCTGACGCCAGAAAAGCAGGCCGCGCGGAAGCGACTCTATATCCTGGAGGATGGTGGCGCCGGTGGCGGTAAGGCCGGAGACACTCTCGAACCAGGCGTTTTCAAGTGAGAACTCTCCGCCCCAGAGAGCATACGGCATCAGGCCGAACACACAGGAAAGGAACCAGGCCAGGAACAATATCAGCAACCCCTCTACATTGGTGATGCGGTTCTGCCCCTTGCCCACGAATATTATGGGGAGGATGCCCACCGTGAGGGTCAGCAGCGCGCTTAGCAGCAGCGGCGCAAACGACGAGTCAAAATGATAGTAGGCCGCCACGGCAGCCGACAGAAACATAAAGCCGGCATCTACCAGCAGTGCCAGGCCTATGTTTTTGGATATGACTCGAAGATTCATCTGCCCTTATGACTTTTGCACCGACTTGTGGTCTTCTATAAGGTCGCGGACATTATTGTTCAGCTGGTCCAACTCGTCGCCGTTGTTGTCTACCTCAACATTGTAGTTCTTTTTGTAGCTGCGGTAGCCCTGGATGCCACGGCTGATTTTTATCAGCGGATTTATCAGGTAGAAATTGATGAAATAGTTGAACAGCAGCACCAGCAGCAGCCCCACCACCACAGAGGCGATGGCCGGAGTGATGCTGCGGTAAAAGGTGGCGTCCACCTTCTTTGAATTCTCTATAAGGGCCTCCTGGCTGGCATTGGTCAGACTCTGGATATAATTCCTGAGCTTGAGATAGAACGGCTGCAGCCGCTCGAAATACCACTCCTGGCGGGTGTCGTTGTCTTCCTGCACAATGTCGCGCCCCTCTCCCAGCACCTGCATATAGGCGGTGTATGCCAGCAGCACGCTGTCGGCATAGTTCTTTTCGCTGAAAGTGGTGCGGCCGGTGAAAGACTGGCGCATCTCTTCCATAGTCTGCGAGAACTCTTCCACAAACTTCTGGTTCTGGGCCGGATGGATCTGGCCGCTGGCCAGCGCCCCCTCGCCCCCCTCGTAGTCAGAAATGGCGTTCAGCACCTCCAGATTATAGTCTTCGGTGAGCATAATCAGGTCGCGGCCAATATTCACGCTGTTCACATTGTCGTCTATCTGCTCTGTGAGGACCCTGTTCATACGGGTGAACTCATACAGCGACACTATGCTGGAGAAGAACAGGATAAAGGCAATCACCGCAAAACCTGCACTGACCTTGCGTTTTATGCTCTTTACACGGCTCTTATCGTTTGATTTTCTTTTCATAAACGCAAATTTACACAAAAATATGTAAGATTTTGCCGACATTTGCATTTAACTAGTTGGAATTGCAATGGATGGTATAGAAGCACTGGAAAAGGCCTACAAAAAAGACGGGGCATATCTGCTTTCGGTCTGCAGGCGCTACGTGCGTGACGCGGACACGGCCCGGGATATGTTCCAGGATGGCTTTGTGAGTGCCTATACCAACTGGAGCAAGTTCACAGACCGCGGTCCGGGCAGCCTCAAGGCGTGGCTGGCCCGCATTATGGCAAACACCTGCTTGATGTACCTCCGCAAGAGGGATCCGGTGCGCGAGGCGGACGAGATAGACACAGTGCCGCTCAAGGCCGTTTCGGACGACAGTCTGGCGGGCAGCATTGCCGGCATCAAAGACGAGGACCTGTACAATATGATCCTGGACCTGCCGGATTTGGAGCGAACGGTGCTGAATATGTTTGTATTTGAGGGGTTTTCGCACAAGGACATCGCCCACCTGCTGGGCATAAAAGAGAGTGCCTCTGCAATGAGGTTTTACCGCGCCAAGGCACACTTGGCCGAGATGATTGAGAAATATGAAAAACGATAATATGAAAAAAGACTGGACCGATCTGCTGCGCGAGAAGCTGGAGAACTACGCTCCCCAGGTTCCCGAAGGCAGTTTCGAAGAGCTTAAGAAAAAGATGCTGGCCGCAGGCGCAGCAGCCGGCGCGGGGGCCGCTGGTGGCGGGTCCGTGCCGATGAAGCGCAAAGGGCTCCGCTGGATAGCTGCCGCCGCTTCGCTGGCTGCAGTGGTGGTCGGCGGCTCGCTGCTGCTCCGCAATGGCGGCAAAACCGGTACGGACACAGCTAAGAATGACGCAGTGGCCGTGGTAGAAAGTGCTCCGGAAGATAAGAGCGTCGCTTCTCAAGAAGCCGTCGCCGCGAATGATATTAACCTGGCCGAGGCTGTGGCCGCAAATGACAATACCCCCGCAAACGCCTCTCCCGCAGCCCCTTCAAAGGGTAATTCTGCTCGTAGTAACAAGCCCGTTAAACAAACTGTTTCAGAGCCTATAACGGTCATCGAAAGCAAACCTGAAGATGCTCTGGCCGATGCCGGAAACCAGACCGACAATATATCCGATTCCAACACTGAAAACACCGCTGCGGCTCAGAACGAGCCTACCGTTTCCAGCCAAAGCAGCAACACTGTATCAGCACAGCCTGCCGACAAGTCAGACGTGCGCGATATCTATAATATTAAAGACGAGCCCTCCGAATCCAAGACCGAGCCGGTGAGCAGGCAGCTCAAGCGCTTCTCGCTGGGCGCCTCCGGCATCCTGGCTGCCAATTCCGGCAGCAACAGCAAGGCCGCTCCCAACCAGCTGGCCTATGAGGTAGACAAGTACGGCAACAAGTACTACTCTATGGGCTCCCCCGAACTGAACTATCACTACACCGCCCCCGTCTCCGGCGGCATATCTCTAAGATACCACCTTACCAACCAATTCTACGCCGAGACGGGGCTGCGGTTTACCTATCTTCGTACCTGGGTCTCTCCCACCGGTGCCCACCAGAATCTGCTCTATGCGGGCATTCCCGTGGGCCTTGGGTACAAGTTCCTGAACACCACCCACTTCGATCTGTACGGGTCAGCCTACGGAATGGCCTCAAAGTGCATTATGGGCCGCGAAAGCACCAACTTCCCCAGCAACTACACCAAACTGGGAGAGATTCCCGTAATGTTCAGCGCAGGCATCGCTCCGGGCGCAGAGTACCGCTTCAACAACCTGATTGGCATCTACGCCGAGCCCACCCTCTCCTGGTACTTCAAGAACGACAAGGCCCCCCAGACCCTCTACAAAGAGAACCCCCTCTACTTCACCCTCAACCTCGGCCTCCGCTTCAACCTGTAGCGGCAACTGAAGGGGACAAAAAAACGGTCCCCGAGTGGAGACCGTTTTTTGTGTATGCTGAGACTTGATTATTTGAGCTCGGCGAGGTACTTGATGGTGCGGACCATCTGAGAAGTGTAAGAGTTCTCGTTGTCGTACCAAGAAACAACCTGTACCTGATAGGTGTCGTCGTCGATCTTGCTGACCATAGTCTGGGTAGCATCGAACAGAGAACCGAACTTCATACCGATAACATCGGAAGAAACGATCTCGTCTTCGTTGTAACCGAAGCTCTCGTTTGCAGCAGCCTTCATAGCGGCGTTGATACCCTCTTTGGTAACATCTTTACCCTTAACAACTGCGATAAGGATAGTGGTGGAACCAGTCATAGTGGGCACGCGCTGTGCGCTACCGATGAGCTTACCGTTCAGCTCGGGGATTACCAGACCGATAGCCTTGGCAGCACCTGTGCTGTTGGGAACAATGTTCATAGCGCCTGCACGGCTGCGGCGGAGGTCACCCTTGCGCTGAGGACCGTCAAGAATCATCTGGTCACCAGTGTAAGCGTGGATGGTGCTCATAATACCGCTGACTACGGGAGCGTATTTGTTCAGGGCAGCTGCCATAGGAGCCAGGCAGTTGGTGGTGCAGGATGCTGCAGAGATAATGGTATCCTCGGGCTTGAGGGTCTTGTGGTTGGTGTTGTACACGATGGTAGGGAGGTCGTTGCCTGCGGGAGCAGAGATGACAACCTTCTTGGCACCAGCCTGGATGTGAGCTGCAGCCTTAGCCTTGGAAGTATAGAAACCGGTGCACTCGAGCACTACGTCAACACCAAGCTCGCCCCAAGGGAGCTCAGCTGCGTTAGGTTTTGCATAGATGGTGATCTCCTGGCCGTCTACGGTGATGGAACCGGGAGTTACAACAGTCTTACCGTCTTCTGCCATCACGGCGTCCTTATAGGTAACGGTGTGTTTGCCTTCGCCGAACTTGCCTGCGAAACCGCCCTGAGCTGTGTCATACTTCAGCAGATGAGCAAGCATCTTGGGACTTGTAAGGTCGTTGATAGCGACCACATCATAACCTTCTGCCTCGAACATTTGGCGGAATGCGAGACGACCGATACGGCCAAAGCCGTTAATTGCTACGTTTGTCATTTTAATAATTCTATGATTGTTTTAACTAAAAAATATTAACCTTCTAAGGTGGGCTGCAAATGTAATAAAAATGTCAGAAATATCGTATATTTGTAAGCGTAATCTCAAAGAATTTTAGTATATTATGACGCGGGAGATTCTGGCTATCAACGACGACTCTATTCTGGCCTCCGGCCTGATGCATCTAGTAACCCTTTTTCGCAGATACGGAGACATCACGGTATTGGCGCCCCGGACGCCCCAGAGCGCAAAATCGTCGTCACTGACAATGGAAACCCCGCTGCACCTCAACCACTTGCAGGACCTTGCCCCCGACGGCGAACTGGGCGGCGTGCGCTGCTATAGCCTGGACGGCACCCCCTGCGACTGCGCCAAGATGGGCATCAATATGTTCATAGAAGAGGGCCGGATGCCCGACCTTGTGATCTCCGGCATCAACCACGGCAGCAACGCCTCTGCGGCGGCGCTGTATTCCGGAACCCTGGGTGCGGTGATGGAAGCCGCCCTGTACGGCATCCCCGCCATTGGCCTCTCCATTGACACCCACGACCCCCACCCCGACTTCTCTGTGGTGGACGCATATTTTGGCGAGATTATGGAGCGCTTCTTTGAGAATCCCCCCAAGCCGGGCACCTACATCAACGTCAACTTCCCCGACCTGCCGCCCGACAAAGTCCGCGGCATACGTATGGCCCGCCAGGGCCGCGGCCGCTGGCACAAAGAGTTCGTGAAGGAGACCGACCCGCGCGGCCGCGAGATCTACTGGATGGTGGGCGAATTCCTGAACCTCGCCTCCGGCGACGACGACATTGCCGACGACCACATCTTGCTGCGCGAGGGCTACATAACCATTGCGCCCCACACCGTAGACACCACCAGCTACTCCGAGCTGGATCGGCTCTCCGGCCTTTGGGATTTTGAATAACTCCCTATGAGATACTACCTTATAGCTGGCGAAGCGTCGGGCGACTTGCACGCCTCGCTGCTTATGGGTGCACTTAAAGCCAAGGACCCGGCAGCGGAATTCCGCTACTGGGGCGGTGAGAAAATGGAGGCGGTGGCCCCCGGCAAGGTGCGCGACTACCGCGACACAGCCGTGATGGGAATAGTAGAAGTCCTTGCCAAGGCGGGCCGCATCCGCCGCAACCTGCAATTCTGCAAGGCCGACATCCTGCAATTCCGGCCCGACGCCGTAATACTGATAGACTACCCCGGCTTCAACCTGAAAATAGCCCGGTTCGCCCACGAAAACAGCCTCAAGGTGTTCTACTACATCGCCCCCAAAGTGTGGGCATCCCGCGAAAAACGGGTAGAAAAACTCAAGCGCTATGTGGACAGCCTTATGGTGATTTTCCCCTTCGAAGTGGAGTGGTTCCGCAACCGCGGCATAGAACCAGTATACGAAGGCAACCCGCTGGTGGACAGCATCCGGGCCAAATTGGAAGAAGCCCCTGCCAGGGAGCAGTTCCTGAAAGACAACGGCCTGGAAGACAAGCCGGTAATAGCCCTTCTGGCGGGCAGCCGCCTGCAGGAAATCAAGTTCCTGGCGCCCCGGTTCAACCGCCTGGCGCATCTGCTCTCCCTGCCCGGCTCCCCCCTGCACGACCGGCAGCTGGTGATTGCCGCCGCTCCGGGAATCTCCAGGGAAATCTACCAAAGCTACTTTGGCGCCAGCGGCATAAATGTGGTGTACGACGCTACCTGCCCGCTGCTCAAATATGCCGATGCGGCGGTGGTCGCCTCCGGCACCGCCAGCCTTGAAACGGCCATCATAGGTACCCCGCAGGTGGTCTGCTACGGGATGAATCCCCTCTCCTTCCACATAGCTATGGCCATCCTCAAGGTGAAATACATCAGCCTGGCCAACCTGATTCTGGACAAACTGATATTCAAAGAGTTGCTTCAGGAAAAATGCACCCCGGAGGCCATCGCCGCCGAGCTGGAGCAGCTCGTCTGCAACGACGCCTACCGCACCGCGATGCAGCAGGACTACGCCAGTGTCCGCGCAAAGTTGGGCGCCCCCGGCGCCGCCGGGCGCTACGCAGAGCACATCATCAAGGACATCGCTGGTTAGACCTGGAGGCTAACCCACTATCATTCAGCAAAATACACAAAATCGCTCGTACAGAAACACACGAGTGATTGTTAACAAAGCTCTGATAGACAGAACTTTATGCTCCAGCGCTATTTCACACGGAAAAGCGGCTCGTCGTATAGCAGATACTTCTTCGCCTTGCGGAGCCACTTCTGTTCTTCGGTTTTGACAGCCTCGCGCAAGGCATCGTAATCGACCTCGCCGCGCAGATAGGCCATCATCACCTCGTTCCCAACCAGCGAATCCAGCCGGTCGTTAAAGGCGAATTCGGGGCAGTTGCCGGCCACGAACCGCATCAGCCGCAGGGTGTGCAGCAGCGAGTTGTAGCCCGTCTCGCCGGGGTTGGGAATCATCTGGAAGCCGTAGCATTCCTGCCCGGCATACAGCCCGGAGGCGGGAGTGAAACTGCACCAGCGCATATACACCGCCTTGTCGTATACCGGAGAATCCACGTCGTTCCAGGTCAGGGCATCGCCCCATGCAAGGTCGCGCCCCCTCTCCAGACGCTTCATAAACGGCGCGCCGAACATCTCGTAGGGACGCACGGTCCCCTCTCCGCAACTGACATTGGTGCCGTTCCACAGCCAGGCACCGCTCATAAACACCTCTGAAAATAGCCCGCAGAAGCCGCACGGCTGGGGAATGCTCCAAGGCATCAACTCGCGGGCTGCATCGTTGGCGGCGGCGGAGATGATATGCAGCGGGAAGGTGGCGTTCATCTCGCTGTAGTACATATTGGCAATCTCACCCATAGTGAGACCGTGCTTGTGCGGCAGGCCGTCGTAGTGGCCGCCCTCAACGCAGCGGCCGCTGGGATTCAGGCGGTCTATGATATACACCGAAAGCGGAGTGTCGCTGCGATTCTGCTCCAGGAAAAAGGCGCGCAGGGCCTTCAGGAAAGGGTCAAACCGGTTGCCGGTGGGCTGATGCTCTATAACCACGCCCTGGCACTGCGCCAGAACGGCCGTATCCTCCAGTGAGGATAGCCGCACGGCGTTGCGATAGCGCGCCAGAGTGTAAAACAGGTATTCGCCGGTGCCGGGATGCCAGGCGGTGTCATCGTCCAGCACGGCCAGCCGGCCACGGCGCAGCGTCAGGTCTTCCTGCTCCAGCAGCGGAGTGGTCCTGAACGAAAACATACGCTACAGGATTTCGTTGGCTATGTCCAGAATCTCTTCTGCAATGGCCTGGCTCACAACCTCTACCGGCGCCTCGGCATACACACGGATAATGGGCTCGGTGTTGCTCTTGCGCAAGATGACCCAGCTCTTGTCCGCCTCAAAATCCACGCGCACACCGTCTATCGTGGTGAGCTTCTCGTGGGCATATTTCTTCTTCACGGCGGCAAAAACCTTGTCGGCAGCCGCAGCGTTGGGCAGATCTATGCGGTTTTTGGAGATATAATATTCGGGCAATGTGGCGCGCAGGGCGCTGGCGGTCATCTTCTTGTGTGCCAGATGACTGAGGAACAGAGCCACGCCAATAAGCGCGTCGCGGCCGTGGTGCAGGGCGGGATAAATCACGCCTCCGTTGCCCTCGCCGCCAATCACTGCATCCACTTCGTGCATCTTGGTGGTGACATTCACCTCGCCCACCGCAGAGAAATAATAGGTGCAGCCGTGGGCCTCCGTGACGTCGCGCAGGGCGCGGCTGGAAGAGATGTTGCTCACCGTGGTGCCCTTCTTGTTCTCCAGGACATAGTCGGCAACGGCCACCAGGGTATATTCCTCGCCAAAAGGCTCGCCGTTCTCGCAAATCAGCGCCAGACGGTCCACATCGGGGTCTACGCTGATGCCCAGGTCGGCATTGTTGGCCACAACTGTCTGGCTCAGGCCCACCAGATTGGCCGGCAGCGGCTCGGGATTGTGGGCAAAATGGCCCGTAGGCTCACCGTTTATGGTGATGCACTCCACGCCCAGTTGCTCCAGCAGGCGCGGCATAACCACGCCGCCCACCGAATTCACGGGGTCCAGCACCACTTTGAAGTGCGCCGACTTTATGGCAGCCAAGTCCACCAGAGAATCGGCCTTCACGGCGTCGATGTGGATCTGGGTATAATCTTTATAGGAGATGGAGCCAAGCTCCAGCACCTCCTTGAAATCAAAATCCTCTTTGGCTGCGGCTGCCAAAACCTCCTTGCCCTGCGCGTCGGTGAGAAACTCGCCGTTGCTGCCCAGAAGCTTGAGGGCATTCCACTGGGTGGGATTGTGGCTGGCGGTGATGATAATGCCGCCGTCCGCCTTCTCGCCGGTGACCGCAAGTTCTGTGGTGGGGGTGGTGGCCATACCTATGTTGATGACCTCTACACCGCAGGCAACCAGCGTGTTACATACAATGCCGTCTACCATAGGGCCAGAGATGCGGGCGTCGCGGCCCACAACAACCCTCTTGCGGCCGCGAGCAAAAGCGGCGGTAAACTTCACGATGTCTACGGGAGTCAGAGCGTCGCCCACTGCGCCGCCTATGGTGCCCCTGATTCCGGATATTGATTTGATAAGTGTCATACCAGTTAGTTTTAGTGTCTGGACAAATATATTTAATTTTCGTCTAATGATTGTAATAATCAAATAAATTGTTACATTTGCGCTCCCAAAACAAAACCTTACGAAAATGAAAAAAGGAATCCATCCCGAAAGTTACCGTCTTGTTGCTTTCAAGGATATGTCAAACGACCACGTGTTCATTACACGTTCTTGTGCCAACACCAAAGAGACTATCACAGTCGACGGCGTTGAGTACCCGGTTGTCAAAGTCGAGATTTCCAACACCTCTCACCCGTTCTACACTGGTAAGATGAAACTCGTGGACACCGCCGGCCGCGTTGATAAATTCTACAGCCGCTACGGCAAGAAAGACCAGAAGAAATAATCCCTGGTACTCTTTAGCTAACAAGATATAACTTAAAACGCCAGCCTTAAGAAGGTTGGCGTTTTTAAGTTGTTTTGATCCATCCTATTTCAGGAGGCTCTTCAGGATGTCGTTGGTGATCCGGCGAGTGGCGGTGTTGGCGGCGGTCTTAGCTGCTTTCTTCACTGCAGTGCCCACGCTTGATGTTGACTTCTTTGCCGTGGTCTTCTTGGAAGCGGTGGTCTTTTTACTGGAAGAAGTCGACTTTTTGGTACCGGTGATGCTCTTGGCGGCGTTGGTGGCCAGGCTGCGGGCAAACGATGTGGCAGCGGCGGCTATCATTGTGCCAAAAATGGTGCGCTTGATGCCGCTGCCAGACGATTTCTTCTTGGCGGCAGCCTTTTCTTTCTCTTTCTGCGCCTTTTCCAGAGCCTTCTCCTCTTCCCTGGCGGCCTTCTCGGCAGCCTTTTCGGCCGCCTCGTACTGAGCGGTGAGCACCTCGTATGCACTCTCGCGGTCGAAGAAGCCGTCGTAGTTCAGAATCTTCTGCGGGGCATTCTTGTTGATGTCCAGACGCTGTCCCTCGCTTATGGCACCGATGCTGCTCAGCGGGAACAGAATCTTGGCGCGCTCCACAACGCTCGGGGCGCCCTTCTCGTCCAGAAAGCTGACCAGCGCCTCGCCAGTCTCCAGATTGGTGATGGCCTCGGCGGTGTCAAACGCCGGATTGGCGCGGAATGTCTCGGCGGCAACCTTCACGGCCTTCTGGTCGCGCGGAGTGTAGGCGCGCAGGGCGTGCTGCACGCGGTTACCCAGCTGACCCAGCACGCTGTCGGGAATATCGGTGGGAGACTGAGTCACAAAGTAGACGCCCACACCCTTGGACCTTATCAGGCGGACCACCTGCTCTATCTTGTCTGTCAGCGCCTTGGGCGTGTCGGTAAAGAGCATATGCGCCTCGTCAAAAAAGAACACCAGCTTGGGTTTTTCCAGGTCGCCGACCTCGGGGAGCGTGGTGTACAGCTCGGTCAGCAGCCAGAACAGGAAGGTAGAATAGAGCTTGGGGCGCATCATCAGTTCGTCGGCCGCAAGCACATTCATAATGCCCTTGCCGTCCTCTGTGTCCATCAGGTCGGCCACGCTGAAAGCGGGCTCGCCAAAGAATTTGTCGGCGCCCTGGTCTTCCAGAGTCAGGATGGCGCGCTGGATGGCACCAATGGAGGCCGTGGATATATTGCCGTAGGTGGTGGTGTACTCAGATGCGTTCTTGCTCACAAAGTCCAGCATCATCCTAAGGTCCTTGATATCAATCAGAAGCAGATTATAATCGTCGGCTATGCGGAACACTATGTTCAGCACGCCGCTCTGCACATCGTTGAGCTCCAGCATACGGGCCAGCAGCATAGGTCCCATTGCTGACACGGTGGTGCGCATAGTGTGGCCCTGCTTGCCGAACACGTCGAAAAAGCGGGTCGGGCACCCCTGGAACTGCGGGTTCTCTATGCCGAACTCCGGCATACGCTTCTCTATGAACTTGGAGATGGCGCCCGGCTGGCTGATGCCGCTAAGGTCGCCCTTCATATCGGCCATAAAGCACGGCACGCCCGCCTGGCAGAAGGTCTCTGCCAGCACCTGCAGGGTCACCGTTTTACCGGTACCGGTGGCGCCCGCCACCAGACCGTGACGGTTCAGCATCTTGGGATTAATATAGATAGGACCGTTGTCACTGTGGGCAACATACATCAGTTCGTCAGAAGTGTACATATGCGTCTGTAAATGTTTATAAACGTTTTAAAACGGATAATTCTTTCAAATTTAACAAACTTTGGATACACTCCCAACTCTGCGCCCCAAAAATTAGAGGGCGGCGAGTATCTCGCGGTATTTGACCAGCGGCCAGAAGTCGTCGTCCACAATCATCTCCAGGTCGTCTATGCTCTTGCGCAGCGAAATCATATTGGGGCTCACCTCCTGCTCATATTTCAGCGCCCGCTCAGGGATGGACTCTATCTTGTTCAGGCGCCGGCGGATGTCGGTCATAGCCACCGCGCTCTCATTTATCTTATTGGTGAGGGCGGCGATTTTAGCCAGCGTCTCCAGCTCTTTGGCGGCGTACTCGTCCACCTTGTCGGGGAATATCTCCTTGATACCGCGCACGTTATCTATCAGCAAGTTCTGATATTTGATGGCGGTGGGGATTATGTGGTTGCTGGCCATATCCACAATCACGCGGCTCTCTATCTGAATCTTCTTGAGCAGCGTCTCGGTCTTGATCTCGTAGCGAGCCTCCAGCTCGGCCCGGTTAAGCACCTTGTGGGTCGTGAATAGCTTCACACTCTCGTCAGTCAGATATTCCTTAAACGCCTCGGCGGCCACGGTGTGGGCCTTCAGACCGCGCTTGGCAGCCTCCTTCAGCCACTCGGGGCTGTAGCCGTTGCCCTCGAAGCGGGCCTTCTTGGACTCTATAATAAACTTGCGGATGACCTTGAGCACCGCTACGTCCTTCTTCTCCCCTTTTGCCTCCAGCTTGTCCACCGCCGCCTTGAATTGCTCAAGCGCCTGAGCCACAGCCGTGTTCAGCACAATCATAGGCATAGCGCAGTTGCTGCTGGAGCCGGGGGCGCGGAACTCGAACCGGTTGCCGGTAAAGGCAAACGGGCTGGTACGGTTGCGGTCGGTGTTGTCAAACATTATCTCGGGAATCTTGCCGATATGCAGCTTGATGGCGCTTTTGCTCTCGGGCGTCATTTTGTCGGACATACTCTTCTCGATGGAGCCCAGCATCGCGTCCATAGTGGCGCCGGTGAACACACTTAGCACGGCCGGCGGCGCCTCGTTGCCGCCCAGACGGTGGCTGTTGCCCTGCGAGGCCACGGAGGCCATTATCAGCGAGCCGTAGTCGGCCGCCGCCTTAAGCACGCACACAAAAAAGGCCAGGAAGCGGATGTTGCTCTTGGGATTCTTGCCCGGCGCCATAAGGTTCACGCCGGTGTCGGTGGCCAGGCTCCAGTTGCAGTGCTTGCCGCTTCCGTTCACGCCGGCAAAGGGCTTCTCGTGGAACAGGACCTTCAGATGATGCTTGGGCGCAATCTTGCGCATCACGCTCATAAGCAGCAGGTTGTGATCCACCGCGATGTTGACTTCCTCATATTTGGGGGCGCACTCAAACTGGTTGGGCGCAGCCTCGTTGTGACGGGTCTTGATGGGGACGCCCAGCTTGTAGGCCTCCTCTTCAAACTCCTCCATAAAGCGCATCACCCGCTCGGGGATAGCGCCCCAGTAATGGTCGTCCAGCTGCTGATCTTTGGCGGCGGTGTGGCCCATAAGCGTGCGACCCGTCTGCATCAGGTCGGGACGGGAAGCATAGAGAGCTTCATCCACAAGGAAATATTCCTGCTCCCAGCCCAGGTTGGGCACCACGCGGGTCACATCTTTGGTAAAGAGGCTGCAGACCTCCACAGCGGCTTTGTCCACCGCGGCCATAGACCTTAGCAACGGAGTCTTGAAATCCAGCGCCTCGCCGTTATACGATATGAAAATGCTGGGGATACACAGCGTCTTGTCCATTATGAATGCCGGCGAACTCGGGTCCCAGGCGCTGTAGCCGCGCGCCTCAAAAGTGTTGCGCAGGCCGCCACTGGGGAAGCTGCTGGCGTCGGGCTCCTGCTGAACCAGCAGGCTGCCGCTGAAACTCTCAAATGACCCGCCGTTCATATCGGGCTCCAGAAAAGCGTCGTGCTTCTCTGCCGTGAGCTCGTTCAGTGGCTGGAACCAGTGGGTGTAGTGCGTTGCGCCGCGCTCTATGGCCCAGATCTTCATAGCTTCGGCCACCTGGTCTGCAATGCTGCGGTCTATGCGTGTACCACCCTCAATGGCCGCCTTGACCTTGCGGAACACATCCTTGGAGAGATACTTCTCCATCTTGTCCAGGGTAAACACATTGCACGCGAAGTAATCGGAAATCTTCCCTTCGTGCCCCTTGAACTGTACCGGCTCGCGAGAATCCATCGCAGCCAGCGCCCTTTGCCTAACAGAATTCATAGAATTTTTAAAGTTAACCGCCACAAATATAGATTATTTCCCAGAAAATATACTACATTTTTCGCCACAACCCCTTAGACTCAGGGGGTATTTGACAAAATTTGCTCGATTTTTGGCTGGCACCCCCAATTTTTGGGCGACAAATCACTAAACCCTGGCATTTAGCACGGGCTATTTGATTTCATCAAGCCGGATCAGCTGCCAACGGGCGGGCACGGTTTCTTGTGAGGATTCTTGAAGTCGAGATGGTGAACGGGTCCAGCTACTCGAGGGGCTTCTTGAAGGCAGGATGGTGAACGGGTCCAGCTACCCGAGGGGCTTCTTGAAGTCGGGATGGTGAACGGGTCCAGCTACTCGAGGGGCTTCTTGAAAGCGTTGCGACGAGAGGCAAAAATAACCCACTGATAACCAAGACCATGGGAAAGACTATCATCTCAATGGCACTTTAAAATCGAGACTGAGACGAACTCCTCCCACAACAAGCTAATATTCAGTAATTTGAAAAACGCATTCGTCGCAACGATTTGAATACACTCTGAGATTGCCCGTACTGACACTGCCGGTCCGGTGGGAGCACTTTCATGCAGAAGTCCCTTGTTATTTAGGGGAAAATACATACATTTGCACCGGAATGGGGCATTAGCTCAGTTGGCAGAGCGTTTGAATGGCATTCAAAAGGTCAGGGGTCCGACTCCCCTATGCTCCACAAAAAAAGTCGCCAATCTCTCGGCGACTTTTTTGTTTCCCCCGGGTTTGCGCACCGCCAACTTCAGGCAGAAGCGGTAAAGGGCTTCCGGGGATATTGTGCTTTTTAGCTGCGCGTCAGCTTCACAAGCTCCGGTTAGGGGCGCAGGGCAAGGCGTGAAATGCCAGTGGCATTTCAAAGCATTGCGAACGACCCTAATTGAGCCCGTCAACGACGTTCCAGGTGCCGGTTAGGCGCCTGGAAAAGGAGGCGTCGCGGCGAAAAGGAGCTTTGAAGCGGTTAAACGCGCAGCGTTAAGAAAAGCACCTTCCCCGGAAGCCCTTCACCGCTTCAAGCCAGTTGGCGCCGGTAAACCACTGCATCATCACGTACCAGCTACGGAAGTAATTCGGGTGACGGTCCAAACTATGGACCGATACCGTCAAAAACGGGGTATTATTCGGGTGACGGTCCAAGCGGTGGACCTATACCGGCAAAAACATGAGTCACTTCTATGCGTTTATGTCGCCGATGTCCCTAATTTTGGGACGACGGGAGCAGTTTACCCCGCTTTTGACACTGTTGTCCTAATATTGGGACATCTGGAGCACGGCAGATAGTTGATCCACCACTAGCATATCTAGTATTATTTTGCAGTATATTTGTAAAAAATTTTACGATTATGAAAAAGATTGCATTGATGTTTATGGCGGTTGCCATTTTGTTGACTGCCGGCTGCAAGGGCGGCAAGAAGGCCCAAAGTGCCCAGGCACAGGAGCCGGAGCAGGCTCAGGAGTCGTATTTGACTGCTATAGAGATGTTTCTGAAGGACAGTATCGCTTCCCAATATCTGCAGGGCGCCTATTGCGTCCCGTTCTGCAATTGGGTCTGCGCAGAAGAGAGCTATCCCGACAGCATTGCGGTGCTGGGCGATTTCTGGGTGATGAATTATGTGCAGGAAGCCGACACTCTGAAGTCGGTGTCGGGCGGCAATCATTCCGGCAGGATGCTGGTTTGCAAGGACGCCGACGGCCACTGGGCCGTGAAGGAGTTTGAACAGACCACCGACGGCAGCAGCTTTATGCCCAGCGCACAGCGCATCTTCGGCGATAAGTTCGACGCGTTTGCCGCCGCCCACTCCAACGACATCGAACGCGAAAAGAAGCGCGAGTCGGCCCTCGGCGAATTCGTCAAAGCCACCGGCCTCCAAGTCCACTTCTACAAGGACTACGGCTGGCCCGCCCTCGAAATCCCCCGCAAGTAGGGGCCCCGCAGATAAGGTTTTTATTCAAAGATATTACAGGGATTGACGTTTTTGCCAGCCTAGTACGTGTGCACGGAGTTGCTGCGGGCAGAGGGCAGGTAGTTGATGCCCCACCAGCACATCTGAAGGCAGACGAAGGCGATGAGCAGCACGGTGCAGGCCATCTGCCAGTCGCGTGGACGGGCTTTGCGCAGGTGGATGTATACCAGGTAGGCCAGCCAGGTGATGGCGGCCCAGGTCTCCTTGGGGTCCCAGCCCCAGTAGTCGCCCCACGCCACTTTGGCCCAGAGCGCCCCGAACAGCATCCCGAAGGTGAGGAACGCAACACCGACATACACCAGATTGTCGGCGATGTTCATCTCGTGCCGCACCGCCTCGAAGGAATCTGCCTCGACCGCCCCATTTTCAGAAGCGCTCTCGGCACCCTTTGAAACATCAGCCTCAGCGGCACCCCCGTTGGCACTCCCCGCCTTCCCTATCTTCTTGAAGAACAGCAGGTAGATGGCCATCAGGGTGGCGGCGCCAAGCAGGGCGTAGGCGAACATATAGACTATCACGTGCGGGGCGAACCAGGGGCTCTGGAGCGCCGGCATCAGGGTCTTGGAGTGGATCTCTGGTTTGAACAGATTGACGCAGATGAATACGACCGACAGCACGGTGGAAAACGACAGTATCCACTTGTAGCGCCAGCGGCTGTACACAATCAGGCCGGCCACAGGCACGAAAAACGAGTACCACAGCCGGGTCTCCCCCATTGTTTTCAGCGGCGGCCGCTCCAGCGAAATCCACATCCCGAGGATAAATGCAAAGAACACCAGGATGCCCGCCAGCGTGAAGGCCAGCGTCAGCCCCCTGCGCTCTTTCCAGGCAAAAACCGCCCCAAGCACCCACAGAATCACCGCCACCGCGGCGAACCATATGAACAAGTTCCAGGTCATAGCGTCTCCCTCCTATTGTTTCTAGCCGACTTTGAAGACCGGGCAGCTGCGGAAGAACTGGAGCCAGCGCCGGCGGATGCACCGCCCGCCGCGGCGACAGCCGGCTTGGGCGCCATAAACAGCATCAGGCACAGCGCGCCGGCAATCATCATAAAGATACCCGCATAGACCGCCGGCAGCCAAGGGTCGCGCACCAGCTCGAAAGTGCTGTACAGGCTCTCGGCACCCGCCTGGGAGTCATAGTCGTATTGATAAATCTTCCAGCCGTCCACCTTCATCGGTTTGTTGACGTCCACGGTGCCGGAAACGGACGATCCGTCGCGGCGCGACACTGTGATATCCGACGCAAACCGCTTGGGCGACCCGTCCGGATAAGTCTCCATAATGAATTTATGCAGTTCGATGGACAAATCCATCTGCAGCATAGACCCGTCTTCGCGCACCGCCCGGTTCTCGGGGATATCGCGGAAAGCCTGGATAAGCACATCCTGCTTGTCGGGCGCACCCAGCGTGGCCGCAGCAACGGCCACAAACACGCCCAGGTGATTCAGCAGGAACGGGATCTCGCGCAGCTTCCAGCGCAGCAGATGGTTAAGCGAGGCCATCCCCACCACCAGCAGCATCCAGCCCCAAGCCAAAACAAACGGCCAGAAATTGAGCATCTGCCCCAGCCAGGGCATAGCATGCGAGCCGCCGCCCATACCGGAACCGCCCATAGCACCAGCAGCCTGAGAGGCCTCCAGCGCCTGCCGCATAGCCTCGGGCATATTCCTCATCATCTCGGGCGGGAAATCGGCCATTGACGAGGGAGCAGCCTCCCCCTGCGCCACTAGGCCCATCACAATGGTCAGCCCCAGGGCATACACCAGCGCCGGCACCGCCGCCCCGTAGTGCATCATCCATTCAAAAAGATAGACGCGGCGCCGCAGCGCATACATCACGCCTATTGCCGCCAGCGCCACAGCCAGCAAAATTATATTTACCGGAAATGCCAGGGCGGCCCAGCGCACCGGTCCGCAGACAATCTGCAGCACAATGCCCAGAACCAGCAGCCCGGCCCCAAGGAGGAACCCCTCCTTCATCTTCCACGGTTTCTTAAACATAACAGGTTAATTATCAGTTCTCCGCAAAAATATGTAACGATTTTCAAAACCGCAACCCCCAAAAATGGGTATTGCATAAATTTGATACTTACCGCAAAGGTGCTTATCTTTGGCGCTTGCTTATAAATTGTAAGGGATGAAAGTTCTAAAATTCGGCGGCAGCAGCGTCGCAACTGCAGAAAACATACTCAGAGTCAAATCTATCGTAGATAAGCTGGACGACACATCTGTAATTGTCGTCTCTGCTCTGGGCGGAGTCACAGACGAGCTCATAAAGACCTCGCAGCTGGCCTCTGCGGCCGACGAGAGCTACAAAGACCACCTCACCGCCCTTCGCACCCGCCACTGGGCAGCCTGCGACGAGTTGGTAGAGAAAGGCCACCGGAATGACAAATTGAAAGCGGAGGTCAACGCCCTGCTGGACGAGCTGGAAGGCATCTGCCGCGGAGTGTTCCTGCTCAAGGTGATTCCCGAAACCACCCGCGACCAAATTGTAAGCTTTGGCGAGCGGCTTTCATCCATAATAGTGGCTGCGGCAATGGACCGCGCCGAGCAGTACAACGCCCTGGACTTTATCCGCACCAAAGACGGCCTGGTAGAATTCAACGAGACCAACCGCCTGATCCGCGAGCGCTTCAAAGATTATAACGAAAAGAGCCCCGTGGCCATAGTGCCGGGCTTCATTGCCCGCAACCTTAACGGCGATATCTCCACCCTGGGCCGCGGCGGCAGCGACTACACCGCCAGCATCCTGGCAGCCGCCCTGGACGCCTCCGTGCTGGAGATCTGGACTGACGTAGACGGCTTTATGACGGCCGACCCGCGCATCATCCGCACCAGCTACGTGATAGACGAACTGACCTACGAAGAGGCCACCGAGCTGTGCAACTTTGGCGCAAAGGTCATCTACCCGCCCACCGTTTATCCGGTGTGCATCAAGCAGATACCCATCCGCGTGAAGAACACTTTCAACCCGGATGCACCCGGCACGCTGATTCACACGCCAGACAAGCTGCGCCCCTCCAACCAAATTATCAAGGGTATCTCCAGCATAGACAACATAAGCCTAATCACCCTCTCCGCCACCTCTATGGTGGGCATCGTGGGTGTTGACCGCCACATATTCACCGCCCTGGCAGACAAGAACATAAGCGTGTTCCTGGTGAGCCAGTCCGCCTCCGAGACAGGCATATCAATAGGTGTGAGCAGCGCCGACGCCGCCCTGGCGTGCGAGGTTCTGGCCGAAACATTTGCCGGAGCCATCTCCAGCGGCGCCGTGAACCCAGTGAAGCGCGAAGACGAGCTGGCCGCCGTGGCCATCGTGGGCGAAAATATGAAGCACCACTGCGGTATCGCCGGCAAACTGTTCAGCACCCTGGGCCGCAACGGCATCAGCATCATAGCCCTGGCGCAGGGCGCCTCGGAGAGCAACATCAGCTTTGTGGTAGAGCGCAAGTTCCTGCGCAAATCGCTGAACGTTATCCACGACGGCTTCTTCCTATCAGAGTTCCAGGAGCTTAACCTGTTCGTGTGCGGCATCGGCACCGTGGGCGGCCAGCTGATAGAGCAAATTGCCAGCCAGCAGGAAAAGCTTAAAAACGAGAACAATCTCAAGATAAATATCGTAGGCATCGCCCGCAGCTCCAAGGCGGTATTTGACCGAAACGGCATTGACCTGGCTTCCTGGCGCGAGGCCTTGCAGAACGGCGAGGACATCAACCCCGCCCGCCTGAAAGAGGAAGTCATAGGGATGAACATATTCAACAGCGTGTTTGTGGACTGCACCGCCAGCGCCGATATAGCCGCGCTATACGAAGACTTCTTCAACCACGGCGTCAATGTGGTGGCAGCCAACAAAATAGCCGCGTCCAGCGACTATGAGAACTACCACCGCCTTAAAGAGACCGCCCGCGCCCGCGGCGTGAAATATCTGTTCGAGGCCAATGTGGGCGCCGGCCTGCCCATCATCAACACCATCGGCAGCCTGCGCAAGAGCGGCGACCGCATCCAGAAGATAGAGGCAGTGCTCAGCGGCACTCTCAATTTCATATTCAACACCATCTCGGCCGACATCCCTTTCAGCACGGCCGTGCAGATGGCCAAAGAGCAGGGCTACAGCGAGCCTGACCCGCGCATAGACCTCAGCGGCACCGACGTGATCCGCAAGCTGGTGATCCTTTCCCGCGAGGCGGGCTACGAGGTGAATCAGGAAGATGTGGAGGCCAACCTCTTCATCCCGCGCGAGTTCTTCCACTGCAGTCTGGACGAATTCTGGAAAAAGCTCCCCACCCTGGACGCCGACTTTGAGGCGCGCCGCCAGGGACTTGAGGCAGACGGCAAGCGCTGGAGGTTTGTGGCCACAATGGAGGCCGGCCGCTGCAGCGTGGCCCTGAAGGCCGTTTCCAGCGACAATTCGCTCTATGTGCTGGACGGCAGCAACAACATTGTGCTGCTCACCACAGAACGCTACCACAACCACCCTATGCTGATACAGGGCTACGGCGCCGGCGCCGACGTCACCGCGGCGGGCGTCTTTGCAGACATTATTTCAATTGCAAATGTTTAGCGGAGTTTATTTGCCGCAAAATGATTAGATTTGTGGAGAAATATAAGTTTATCCACAATGAAGATTGCAGTTGCAGGCACAGGCTACGTAGGCCTCAGCATCGCCACCCTACTGGCGCAACACCACCCTGTATTGGCTGTTGATGTCATTCCTGACAAGGTAAATGCCATCAACAAGCGCCATAGCCCTATTCAAGACGAATATATAGAGCAGTATCTGCAGCAGAAAGAGCTGCAACTGACTGCCACTCTTGATGCACATAGTGCCTACACCGACGCTGATTTCGTAGTCATCGCCACCCCTACCAACTATGATCCGCAGAAGAACTTCTTCGATACCAGCCACGTAGATGAGGTCATCCGCACCGTGATGGAGGTTAATCCCAGTGCTGTCATGGTCATTAAAAGCACCGTCCCGGTAGGTTTTACACGCGCCGCCAGCGAACGGTTTCACGGAGCCCGCCTCCTGTTCAGCCCTGAGTTCCTGCGTGAAAGCAAGGCCCTATATGACAACCTCTATCCCAGCCGCATAATAGTCGGTCACGACAGTGAAAAAGATGCTGCCGAAACATTCGCAGCCCTGCTCAAAGAAGGCGCCATCAAAGAAGATATCCCTACCCTTTTTATGGGCACCACAGAGGCTGAAGCCGTAAAACTGTTCGCCAATACCTATTTGGCCCTGCGTGTGAGTTATTTCAACGAGTTGGATACTTATGCAGAGATGAAAGGGCTCGACACCAAATCTATCATAGACGGCGTGTGCCTGGACCCGCGCATTGGCTCTCATTACAACAATCCCAGCTTCGGATATGGCGGATACTGCCTCCCCAAGGACACCAAACAACTGCTGGCCAACTACAATGATGTACCTGAGAATCTTATTCAGGCGATTGTTGAAAGCAACCGCACCCGTAAAGATTATATAGCAGACCGCGTGCTGGCAATGGCAGGCGGCTACAGCTACTACGGCCCGGACAACACCTACAGCAGCGACCGCGAAAAACCTGTCACTATTGGCGTGTTCCGACTCACAATGAAAACAGGCAGCGACAATTTCCGCCAGAGCGCCATACAAGGCATTATGAAGCGCATAAAAGCCAAAGGAGCCAAGGTGATAGTATATGAGCCCACCCTTGAAGAAGGGAGCACATTCTTCGGAAGTCCGGTGGTTAATGATTTGGAAAAATTCAAGGCCCAGAGCGACTGCATAATAGCAAACCGCTACGACCCGGCCCTGCAGGACGTGGCCGACAAACTCTATACTCGCGACATCTTTGGCCGCGACTGATCTGCAATGCGCATCACAGAACTCACATCGCTATCCGAGAGCCAAACGTCAGATTTGCTGAAGCTGATGCCACAGCTCACCTCAAGCATCGAAGTTTCTGCCGAAATGCTTTGCGCGGCGGCAGAAAACCCTTCCACCCACCTGTTCGCAGCTGTGGATGAAGAAGGGCGCATTGCCGGCTGCGCCAGTCTATGCATCACCAAATCGCCAACAGGAGTCAAAGGCGGTATAGAGGATGTCGTTGTTGATGCTACTTTCCGCGGACAGCACATCGGCCGGCAATTGATCGAGCACATCATAGCATTCGCTAAAGAAAACTACGCCCCCGTCACCCTCCATCTCACCAGCCGTCCATCCAGAGAAAAAGCCAACCGACTTTACCAGTCGATTGGCTTCTCAAAATACGATACAAACGTATATAAGCTTATCTGCGAATAAGGATTCCCTTATTTAGTAACACAAACAGATACACGGTTCTCTTCGCGAACGTCACTTACGCGCTGAGTGTCACCGTAGTACTCTACAGTGATGCGGTCCTCAGCGATACCTGCATCCTTGAGAGCCTTGGCAACGTTGTCTGCACGACCCTCGGAGAGCTTCATATTATGCTTGGCATTACCGGTCTCCTTGTCTGCGTGACCACCGATAACAACCACTGCCTCGGGATACTCGTTCATAACGGCGATGATGTGGTCAATCTTTTCCTGCTCGCTCTTGCGGATATTTGTGCGGTCGAGGAGGAAGTAAACATTCTCGGTGATGGAACGGGCAGCGGCACGCTCGGCAGCCAGGCGCTCTGCCTCGGCCTTTTCAGCAGCCAGACGCTCCTGCTCTGCCTTCTCAGCGGCAAGACGCTCTGCCTCAGCCTGCTCGGCAGCCAGACGCTCAGCCTCGCGGCGGGCAGCCTCTTCTGCGGCCAGACGTGCAGCCTCTGCGGCAGCGGCGGCCTCGGCAGCTGCAACGGCAGCAGCCTTGCGGGCCTTGTTGGCGCCGATGTTGAACTTCAGGCCGACCAGAGCAGCAAAATTGTCATCCCACCTGAAGGGCCTCTTCCACATTAGGATTTCGCCACCAAAGAACTCATTGTCGTCCAGAGTGTTGAACTTGTTGTTCAAGCCATTGTCCAAAAGTTCGAAAGAGAGATCCACCAGATTGCTCAGACGGATGTCCATTCCACCACCCAGGCGAACTACGGGGCCAAGATATGCAGGCTGGTCGTTAGCTGCAAAACGGTAGTTGGCGCCGGCACCCAGGAACAAGTAGGGATTCAGCAGGCGATGAGCGTTAACCTTGAAAATATTGCAGATGTCAAAGGTTGCGTCCACGGCGGCCTGAGCATAATTGAACTTGTTGATGGTAGCGTGGTCAGCACCGGGGAAATTGGCAAACGGACCGCTCAGATTGGCGCGCAGACCAAATACAGGAGTAAAGTCATAACCAAAATTCAGAGCAACATTGGGTAAATTGATATGATCCCAGTGACTGATGGCCCACTCGTTGGAAGTAGTGTAGTTGGCACCACCCTGAATACCCAGATAGAAACCGGGATAGAAAGTTTTTTCATCTTGCGCACCAGCTGCGAAAGTCACCAGCAGCGCAAGTGCAATGATTGAGAATAATTTCTTCATAATTATAATAATTAATAATACTTTTTCTGATAGGAACTGCAAATTTAACAATTTTCATAAGTGTTGAAATAATTTTTATCTTTGTTTGATAATGAAAAGCTTTCAGGCATATAGCGTTGCGGGGTTCTGCTTTACGGCGGAGGACCTGCCGTTCGAGCCTGCTAACTTACTACCTTTCAGGGTACAGACACCCGAGATAGAGGTCCTGTTTGCCCTCAGAGTGACGCCTGATATGCCGGTGGCAAACAGTTCATTGCTATATAAAACCCCGGAAACGCCCGGCTTCCCCGTCATCACCATATATACCAGCGAAAACGGCTATATCTTTGAAATGCAGCCGGTTCCGGACAAGCCTGCGGCTGGTCGGATGGCCGTCACTCAAGACTTCAAGAGTGCCGAACTACACCTTACAGGCACAGACGACCGCTACGCCATTGACTCGGCCATGATGCTGATGTTCACCTTCTCCACAGCACAGAAAGGAGCCCTTGTAATACACTCATCCGTAGTGACAAACTGCGGCAAGGGCTACTTGTTTTTGGGCCGGAGCGGCACCGGTAAGAGCACCCACAGCCGCCTGTGGATAGAAAACATCCCCGGCACCGAACTGCTAAACGACGACAACCCGGTCCTCAGGCTGATGCCCGATGGCACCGTCCGTGTCTATGGCACCCCCTGGAGCGGCAAGACGCCCTGTTACAAGGCCCAGGACGCCCCCGTGGGTGCCATCGTAAGCCTGTGCCAGGCACCACAAAACCATATCAAAAAGTTGACGGTAATCCAGGCCTACGCCACACTGATGGAATCCTCATCCTCTTTCCGGCCTGTTAAAGAATGCGCCGACGGCTGGCACCGGACTCTGGAGGGAATCTGCGCTGCAGTCCCGTTCTACCGCCTGGAATGCCGCCCGGACCGCGATGCCGCCCTACTCTGTTACAATACCGTAAATGGATAGAAAGACCCTCACCAACGAAGTCCTGCTGGAAGATGCGGGCGCTCTGCTAGCAGAGGGCCGCGAGGTATGCATCACCCCAAAGGGAACCAGTATGCTTCCCTTTATCAAGGGCGGCAGGGACAGCGTGACGCTTAAAAAACTCCCTGGAGTAGAAGTCGGCGACATAGTACTGGCGCGCCTGGCGGGTACCCGTTATGTGCTGCACCGTGTCATAAAAACCTGCGACGGCAAGATAGAACTTATGGGCGACGGAAACATCTCCGGCACCGAGCATTGCCGGCCGCAAGACATACTGGGCACCGTGGTGCTCATAAACGGCCACAAACCCACCCGCGGCACCCTTTGGCGCCTGCTCAAACCTATCAGAAGATATTTACTGGCAATATACCGACGAATAGTATGAAGATAAAAGACGGCTTTACCCTTCGCTCCCTATGCGGGGAGCATATAGTAATTGCAGAAGGTCTCGCACTGGTAGATTTCAACAAAATGCTCTCCCTGAACGACTCCGCGGCTTACCTTTGGGAACAGGTCAAGGACAAAGACTTTGAAATAGAAGATCTGGTGACACTGCTCACCGAGAGATATGAAGTATCCACAGACCGCGCTCGCGAAGATGCCACCACAATGGTGAACATCTGGCGGGAAAACGGCATACTCGAATAACCTATGCGTAAACTTTCTGAATGCATAAAAACCCTGTGGGCTATGTCCTCCACCCTTCGGTGGCGGATGCTGGTAAGCATCGCCGCGGGCCTTGTGCGAATAGCTGCATCGCTGGGTTTTGTCTGGGCCAGCAAACACCTGGTGGATATCGCCACCAAGGTGAGCAGTGACTCCCTGGGCCGGGGCATCGCACTGTTCATAGGGATCCTGGCGGTTCAGATTGCCGTAATCATCTTTGCCAACTGGTGGAATTCATACAACAGCGTCAAGGCGCAAAACCACATCCGCAATCAGCTTTTCGGCCACGTGCTCCGCAGCCGCTGGAATGGCCGGGAGAAGTTCCTCTCGGGCGACATCGTGAACCGTCTGGAAGACGACATCCGCATCACTTCAGATCTGCTTGTGGACTCTTTCCCGGGCATTATCATCACACTTGCACAGTTGCTGGCAGCATCTGTATATCTATTGACGCTGGCCCCCAACCTGCTTTGGGTACTTATTATTCTGATGTTTGCCGCAGTGGTCGGGTCCAGACTGTTCTTCAAAAGGTTCCGTAAGATTATGGCGGAGATACGCGCCCGTGAGAGCGAAGTCCAGCAGACTATGCAAGAAAGCTTTCAGCATCGCGTGCTGATGCTGACGCTTACGGGTGTAGAGCGGATAATGACCCATTTTGGCTGGCTCCAGTCAGATATCGAATGCAAGACGCGCAAGCGCCTCAACTATAATGCATTTGCCCGAGGTCTGATGCTGCTCGGCTTCCAGGCCGGACACGTAGCCGCCTTCCTGTGGGGCATCTTTGGCCTAGCCGCCGGAACCGTAACTTACGGTATGATGACCGCCTTCTTACAGTTGGTTGGACAGGTACAGCGCCCCATCGCAGAACTTGGCCGCCAGGTTCCCACATTCATCAGGGCAATCACCTCCATAGAACGCCTGATGGACCTTCAGGAGCTTGAAGAAGAGCCCAAGGCGGAATCCATTCTGCTACCCGATGCACCGGAAGTCACGGTTTCCAACGTGACCTTCGCATATCCAGATTTAAGCAGGCCTGTGCTCAAGAACTTTTCCTGTCAGTTCAAATCCGGCTCATTCAATGTCATCACCGGCCCTACCGGAGTGGGCAAGAGCACCCTCATCAACCTTATCCTGGGCCTGCTGCAACCCACCGAGGGCCAGATCACAGTGGATGGCCACCCTGCAGGAGGCGCTCTCAGAGTCAACTTTATGTACGTGCCACAGGGCAACTCCCTGCTCAGCGGCACCATCCGCAGCAACCTGCTGCTGGCCAAAGAAGATGCCTCCCTAAGTGAAATCAAGGAGGCGCTCTACACCGCCGAAGCCGCTTTCGTATATGATCTGCCGGAGGGACTAGACACCCCCTGCGGAGAGTCAGGCAGCGGCCTGTCAGAAGGTCAGGCGCAGCGCATCGCCATAGCCCGTGCCCTGCTGCGTCCCGGTGGCATACTTATTCTTGACGAATCCACCTCTGCCCTGGACGCCGACACCGAAAGCCGGATGCTGGAGAACATCCATCGCCGCCATCACGCCGGCAAGACCATCATCCTTATCTCACACCGCGACGCCGCCATCCGCTTTGCAGATGCCGTAGTCGATATACCCGAATAAAAGCACTACTCCCCTTTCGCGGCGGTCTCGAAGCCCGATGCCAGCATCCTGAAATAGACTCCAAACGAGTCCAGGGGGAAGATTGTAAGATATCTGAAAAAATCGCCCGTATGGCGCGCCAGCGAAATTGCTTTGTATATCACGAACGGATATTTCTGGTGGTAACTGATGTCGCGGTTGTGGCCAAAGTTGCCGACCTTCAGGATGAATTTGACAATTCGGCTGGCTTTGCGCTCCCAGCGTGCCGATGCGTCATAGAGCGGCATCGCCTCTTCCGACATTCCCAGCCATTTCACCGCCAGAGCCGCGAACGCCTTCCATTCGGTCATAAGGCCCATTTCCTTTATCCGCGATTCCAGCAGCTGCCGGTCAATATTCTCCCTATAAGTCCACAGCAGCCGGCACCAGTCACATACCTGGCGCAGCCCTATTCCGCCAAAGAAAAAGTGCTGCAGGATGTGCGAGAAGATGAACAGGGTGTCGTTGTCGGGGCTCGGCAGCAGAATGTCCACCTCGCCATTGCGCCAGGTGCGGGTCGCATCGCCTGTGCAAGTTTCGCCCTGCAGCCGGTCCAAAACCGCCGCCGACCGCTTCGAGATATTTGCGTGATAACTGCCGTGAAGTTCCACCACCCATTTGCCGAATTCCAACCCCTGGTGAAGATTTCTTGGGTGCTCCCTTTCAACCGCCGAGGCCATCGGAAGCAGCAGTTCTTTCGCCTTATTATAGTTTTCCTGGTCAAGCAGCAGATCCACGTCGCCCGACATACGCCACAGAGGCTTTGAATAGCATTGCGCCACCCCCTGCCCCTTTATAAGCACGGCACGGATGCCATCAAGCTGCAGCTTACCCACCAGCTCTGAGATAAAGGCATTCATATCGGAGTTGCGCTTCTCCAGCGGGATAACCTGCTGCACAAAGCGCAGCGCATCCTGCCTGGCCACCTTCAAATCTTCCACCTGGTCCAATCCAGCCGCAACAATCCCCGCCACAGACTGCTCCAGCGCCAGATTGTATATCGCCTCCCAGTCCACCGGCGCATACACCCCCAGCCGAGCCCCGGTCTCCCAGAGCCCCGCCCTCATCAGCGCAAAAAACGCGGAGGTATGTCGGTTTTCCTTTGCCATTTCACTGCAAAAGTAGTGAATTATAAAATACTACGTATTTTCAGGAAAATTTTTAACTTTGCGGTTTGTAAAATTTGTACCCAGAAGAATAATAAAATTACTATACAAAAATGAACGTTAAAAAGGAAAAAGAGATTTATTCTCAACCTCTTACCGAAATCCTCGAGCTGGTTTTCGAGGAGAACATTCTCCAGTCCGGCAGCGGCAACGATTCCAATGCTGGCTATGGCGACCAAGACCTTGGTGAACTTGGTGATGATGGTGATTAATCTTGATTAAAACATTGTATGATGAAAAGATATTTACTCGCATTTTTCGTTTCGATCCTCGCCCTCGCCTCTTGCACCAAAGGCCTCGAGGAAGAGCGCATTGATGGCAATAATACCAACGACAATAACGCCATTGATCAAGTAACCACGTATCTTACATTTTCCAGCGAAAGGCCTCAATTGGAACCCTCCACCAAGACTGCCTGGGATGGTTCAAAAATCGTCTGGTCGGAGAACGACAAGATTCGTATAGGCTTTACATTTAATGAAGAATGGTGGGGACAAAATGCCGCCATCAGTGGTTCCGGTAACGTTAAATTCTATACGTCGAACGGTGTTACTATTGATTCAGAGAAGCAGAACATTGGTACTTTTACCGTTCCTGTCGGTAATAATGCCTTTACCGGCCCCACAGAATCGGGAGAATTTGTCTTTTATTCGTTCTATCCCAGCACTCTGGCTAACACCAATACACAGAATGCTGTCCCTGATATCTACGCAACTCTAAATTCATATCAGTATCCCGTAGATGACTCCTTTGATCCCAAAACAGACATATTGGTAGGCAACTCTCATACTATCACAACCAGCGAACCCGGCTTCCCTACTGAAACTATTGATTTGTATTGGAAACGAGTTGTGGCTCACGGCTATTTCACACTGAAGAATTTCCAGAGAATTGTAGGATTTGAAGATGACGAGACCATCACCCAGGTTGTTTTTACAGCGCAGGAAGGTGCCAACTTGACGGGCAAACAAAAAATATCCTTAGCCACTGGTGATTATCTCGGCGATGTCACATCAAATACTGTCACACTTGATGGTACAAACCTTTCATTTGTAAATGAAGTAGATCCCACCACTTCCGAAGAACAAACAAATTTGAAGGTGTGGCTCAGTGTTATGCCGTTGACCCTGACCGCGCTGGATGTTGTTGTTGAAACCGACAAAGCGACATACCATAAGAGTTGGACGGGAATCAGCAAGACCCTCATGGGCAATCGCCGCAACACTATGGGCATAAATATGGCCTCTGCAACCAGGGAGAAAAAGAATTATTATTGGGTTAAAAGAGACATATCCGCTATTACTACGACTGATGTATTTGTAATTGTCGGCGATGATGGAGATACATATGCAATGTCTAATAATAGTGACACATCCGCACCTAGCGCCGTTCCCGTTTCGGTTACTGCTACTGGCGACAAACTTATTGGTGATCCCTCAGCTACGCTCCAGTGGAATCTCAGCAAACAATCGTCTGGCGAAACGACATATTACACATTCTATCCCAATGGTTCTACAACTACTTGGCTTTATTGCACCAGCTCTACTGGTGATGTCGTTAGGGTTGGCACAGGTGACAACAAATTATTCGAGATGGGGCGTTCTGGCTATCTAGTGAATACCGTTGGGAATTCAAGACGCTATATTGGCATTTACGACTCAACGGATTGGCGTTGTTATGCGCGGAGTAATAATGGTCAAATACCCAATATTAACGGCCAGACTTTTGCATTCTATGTGAGAGTCGCTGAAGATGATGACCTACTTACACCTTCTATAAGCTTTACGTCTTCTCCTATAACAGTTAATATGGGCGAGAGCGTTAGCAATATGGCATCCACTGATCCTTCCGGACTGGCTTTGACATACTATTCAGATGATGATTCCATTGCTTCCGTAGATCCCGACACAGGCGAAGTAACAGGCATTTCTCGTGGTACAACCACCATCCACGCCAACTTTGCAGGTAATGCATCCTATAATCCTGCTTCTGCAACCTGTGAGGTTAATGTTGTCAATCCTGGAGATCTTTATACTATTACTTTCAAGAAAGGCACTACATTTACAACAAATGTGACCTCATATACTAATTCAACAGGATTTGTTAACACTTGCGATGAATTAGCCCTTACTCTGAGATACATCAATAATGGTGGCAACGAGGATTGGACAGAAATGCGCGCTGGGCGTAATAGACAACGCGCTTCGGTGGCTACAATAACAACCAATTCAGCCATTCCAGAAGCTATTAACTCAGTAACATTATCAATTACACAAGTTAACACTAACCTTGTAAACTCTGTCATGTTGTTTGTATCCACCACAAATAACTTTAATTCAGCAGACTCATACCCCTTTAATGTTACTGGCACAGGTGATGTTACAGCTACCATAACTGCTCCTGCGACTAATATGTATTATCGGATTGAAATTGATTTGAAAGGTGATGGTAGTTATTATAATAATGGTTCGAACGGTCACTTTAGGTTCAACAAGATTATTTACGCAGAATAACGCAATTCTGGAGGTCTAATCCCTACCTTGATAAGACAGCAGCCACCTTCCCGGGTGGCTGCTATTTTTATGGTATCAAAATTGCCAAAAAGTTACTATATTCGCGCCCGAAAAATTTATCGTCGATAATAATAACATTTCTATACAAAAATGAACGTAAAAAAGGAAAAAGAGATTTATTCTCAGCCTGTAACCGAAATCCTCGAGCTGGTTTTCGAGGAGAACATTCTCCAGTCCGGCAGTGGCAACGATTCCAATGCTGGCTATGGCGACCAAGACCTTGGTGAGCTTGGTGATGATGGTGATTAATCTTGATTAAAACATTGTATGATGAAAAGATATTTACTCGCAATTTTTGTTACTCTTCTCGCGGCTGTTTCGTGCTCGAAAGGCCTTGATCAAGAACGTCTGGATAACGGTAACACTATCGGTGAAGTTACAGAGCTGACTTTTACCGGAGAAAGACCGCAGCTGGATCCCTCCACCAAGACTGCATGGGACGCAGGCACAAAATCAATTGTTTGGTCGACGGACGACAAGATTCTTATTGGCTTTACATTCAACGGTAATTGGTGGGCCAAGAGTGCCGCATATGCAAGCGGAAATGCATCTCCAAACAATAGCATCAAATTCTATAAGTCCAACGGTGTTACCATAGATTCAGAGAAGCAAAACATCGGTACTTTTTCCGTACCTGTTACCAATGCTTTTACCGGCCCTACAGAAACCGGAGACTTTGTATTCTACGCGGTATACCCCAGCTCTCAATTTAATACGGACCAGAATGGTGCTCCTAATGTGCCTGTTGCCCTGAAGGAATACCAGATTCCCGCAGCAGACTCCTTTGACCCTGAGACAGACATTCTGGTTGGCAAGTCCAAGACCGTAAGGTCCACCGGACTCCCTTCCCAACACATCAACTTGTATTGGACCCGCGTTGTGGCTCACGGTAACTTTACCCTCAAGGACTTCCAGGGAGTTGAAGATGACGAGCACATCCTCAAGGTGGTTCTCACAGCTCAGGAAGGTGCAAACCTTACCGGCAAACAGGTTGTTTCCGTGGCAGATGGCTCATTCACCGGCAACGGAACGTCGAATGTCGTTACGCTCGACGGTTCGCACCTCTCGTTTGTAAAAGATGCGCAGAACAAAACGAATATCAATATCTGGCTCAGCGTAATGCCGGTGACCCTTACATCCCTCGATGTTGTGGTAGAGACCGACAAGGCGACATATCATAAGAGTTGGACGGGAATCAGCAAGACCCTCAAGGGGAATGCACGCAACACTATGGGCATCAATATGGCTTCTGCAGAGACAGAACAGAAGGAGGAGTATTACTGGGTTAAACGAGATATTTCTTCCATTACATCTGATGACGTATTCGTCATCGTGGGCGATAATGGTAATACTTTTGCTATGTCGAACGATAAGGGTACCTCTGCTGCGCCTCAGGCTGTTCCTGTGACTTTGACGGCCGACGGCAGCAGACTTAAAAAAGAGCCTGCAGAGAGGATCCGGTGGTCGCTGAGCTCGGATTCTCATCGGTGGTGGGGAACGGTCTACCATTTCTATCCTAACGGTAATACGTCCACTTGGCTTTACTGCACAGGAAGTAATGATGGTGTACGCGTTGGTACTAATAGTGACAACACCTTCTCTATTTATCACGGTTATCTTTTTAATACCAACAGGAATTGTTTGGTAGGAATTTATAATTCTTCTGATTGGCGTCGTTATTCTTACATACCAATTATTAGTGATTTGTTTAGTGATATCCCTGAAAATATTAAGGACCAAACTTTCGCCTTCTATGTACGCGTGAAAGCAGATGAGCCTATTCTCCCAACGCCTTCTATGGGCTTTACTTCTAACATATCTGTTAATGTGGACGAAAGAGTAAGCAATATTGTATCCATAGAACCTTCCGGACTTCCGGTAACGTATTCATCTTCCAACCCCAATGTTGTTACCGTTGATCCTTCTACTGGCGAACTGACAGGTGTTGCAAGAGGCTTTGCAACTATCACTGCTGTATTTGCCGGTAATGCGTCATACCACGCCGCATCCGCAACGTGCAACGTTGCGGTCACCGACCCCAGCCGTCCTTACACTGTTACATTCGCAAAAGGCACCACCTTTACCACAAACGTCACCACATATACCACATCTTTCATCAATATATGTGATGGTTTGAACCTGACTGTAGCATACATCAATAATGGCGGTGACGCCAATTGGACAGAGATGCGCGCCGGGCGTAGCGATAACACTTCAGTGGCTGCCATTACAACCAATTCACCGATTGAGGAGGCAATTAAGACAGTGACATTGTCGATAACCCAGTCTGATCCTTCCCTGGTCAACGCCATCAGACTGGTTGTATCACCCACCAATACCTTCAGTTCAACCACTACTTACGAATTCGACGGAACCGGTCAGGGTGATGTTACTGCCACCGTTACCAATCCTCAGGCAAATATGTATTACAGGATTCAGATTGACCTGAAGCGCGGCACTCAAGCCGGATTCTTCAGGTTCAACAAGATCGTATACTCAGCCCAATAACGCACTTCCGGGGATCTGATCCCCACCCTGATAAAGCAGCAGCCACCGCGGATTTCCGGTGGCTGCTGTTTTATTATCTCAGTTTGCGACAATTCTTTGTACCTTTGGTGAGGTATAAAACGACTATTATGGCCAAGAATCCTACGAAAGAAGTGCGGATGTACCTGCGTATCCGCAACTTGTGCGGACTTTTAGGAATTATTTTGCCGGCGCTGGCGCTGTTTTCTGCCAGCATAGCGGCGCATCCGGGCGAGGACTGGTGGTGGAGCCTCTCCGCGACGTACTACCAGAGCCCGGCGCTGGTAGGCGTGCTGGTGCCCGCGTGCATTGTGCTGATTTCGTACATCGGATACGACCTGACGGACAATTTAATTACTTCTATTGCAGGGATTTCTGGCCTTGGAATCGTGCTCTTCCCGTGCAAAGTCAGCTGGGTAGCCGACGGCACGCCCGTGGGCTTCTTCCAGATCCCGGTGGAGATATCGCACTACATCCACGCCGGTTGCGCCGCCCTTTTCTTCCTGGCCATCGCGCTCAACAGCATCTTCCAGTTCACGAAATACCGTCACACGATGAGCGAGCGCAAGAAGCTGCGCAACAAGATTTACCGATTTTGCGGATACGGTATGCTGGTGGTAGAAGGCGTCTTTTTCGTTACGCGCGTGACCCCCTGCCCGGGCTGGCTGGCAATGATTCTGGAAGTCATCCTACTGATGCTCTTCGGCTTCGCCTGGCTGGTCAAAGGCCACGCATTTCCCTTCCTCAACGACATCGAGGAAACAGCCGAAACCGACGCGACAGAACCGGAAGGTGGGTCGAGGTAAAAATGTCTAGCGATAATAAGAAATGGTAAAATTTTGTTAAATGTTTGCAAATATTTTACTATTTTTGTCAAAAATTTGACAAGTAATGCTAGAGAAACCGCCTGTTCTGACCCAGAAAACCATCAGAGATGCTGTTGGAAAACTTAGCAACCAAGAAGTCTTATCCACAATTGCTGACATCAACAACAAGTATCTCTACTGGTCGGATGTAAAATACAAAAAGGCTGGGGATCTTACTCCTCAGGAATTATGGGCCGCCACTCAACTGTCCAGAATAAGTCTTTATGCATTCTACTGGCCAGAATTTGGGATCAGGGTTCCTGTCACAAGCCATATGCAGGAGATGTGCCACGACTTTGACATGAACTTTGGCGGCTATTGGGGCACCGAGTCCATCATTCCCAGAGACAGTCAAGAGAAATTCCTCTCTTCCTCTCAGATGGAAGAAGCTATTGCCTCAAGCCAGATCGAGGGTGCATCAACTACTCGCAAGGTTGCAAAAGAAATGCTCCGGAGAAACATCTCCCCCAGAACACGTGCAGAGCAGATGATTCACAACAACTATGCAGCTATCCAGTATATAACAGAAAACAGAAACGCCCCTCTGTCAGAAGATATTATTCTGCGGCTGCACGAAATAATGACGGAGAACACCCTGGACAATCCGGAAGATGCGGGAGTATTGCGCACCAGTAACAACATTGTAGTACAGGATGGTATTACCGGTGAGATAGTTCATACCCCTCCGGACTTTAAGCTTCTTCCTTCGTTTATAGAGAAACTTTGCGCATTTGCCAATTCAGATGGGAAGTATTTCCTCCACCCCATAATCAAGGCTATAACAATACATTTCCTAATAGGTTATTATCACCCATTCGTAGACGGCAACGGACGAACCGCCAGGGCATTATTCTATTGGTATATGCTAAAGAGCGGATATTGGCTTACCGAATACCTTTCTATCTCGCTTGTCATCATAAAGAGCAAGTCCTCTTACGAGAATGCATATATACACACAGAGTTAGATAACAACGATGTCGGTTACTTTATTGAATATAACCTTAAGGTCCTCAAGAACGCCTTTGACGACCTGAAATCATATATAGAGACAAAGATATCTCAAAAGCAAAGGGCTATAGATATTTTGTCCATTGGGGGCATAAACCACCGTCAGGCGGCAATACTGTCAATGATACGGGACAACCCGATGTTGGCTCTATCTACCAACGACATTGCCTCAAAATTCGGCATAAGCAAGCCCACCGCATCGTCAGACATAAAGCCATTGCTAAAAAGAGGCCTCCTGAAGACAATACCCATAAACAAGAAGCAGTGCAACTACGTTAAGGGAGATAGCTTTGACGAAGTCTTAAAAACGATTCATTAAAAATAATCCGGGCCGGCAACCTATTGGAAGGGCCGGCCCAGATTGTCAATCGGATACCAGGTAAATAACCTATTTGATAAACGGCCAGAAAAGCTTGCCTAGAACGGCATAGCCGATGCGGAAAATCCAACCTTGCGGCCAGTTCAGGTCGGTGTGTGAAGTGCGGCTTTTAAAAACTCCCAGCGCATAGAAAGCGTTGTGCACCGCCCATTCATTCTTGAGCGACTTGATGGTGCGGTTCCACACCTTGCTGTCGGGATGCTGATCGCGGATTGCCGAAAGCTCGCGCTCAAAGTCCACCTTGGGCACCGTGAACGAAGACTCCAGGTGGATATTGTTCTCTGACACGCTATAGTTGAACTTGTCGGTCACGGGTATCTATTCTTTGATGGAGCGATTATACCTCCATCGCCCCCTTAATCGTCTCCACAATATACCTCACATCCTCGTCAGTCACGTACGGGCCGGCGGGGAGGCACATACCGACCTTGAAGAAGGCCTCCGAAACACCGTTGACGTAGGCAGGGGCATTCTTGTACACCGGCTGCTTGTGCATCGGCTTCCACACGGGACGAGCCTCGATACCGGCGGCGTCAAGAAAGACACGCAGCGCCTCTACATTGTCGTTGGGCTGGCAGTAGGTCACCGCCGACGATGCCATATGGATAACACCCGCAGCACCGCCTACGGCCCCTTTGACAACCGCTTTGTAGGCATTCTCCTGCCCTTTTATCTGCAGTTGCGGGTCAATCATTATCGTGCAAAGCCAATAGTTGGAGTCATACTCGCCGGTGGCGGGCTGGCTGTGGACGGTGATGCCCGGCACATCCGCCAGCAGCTGTTCATAGAGCGCCTGCACGTGCTTGTGATGCGAGATATGCTCGTCCGCCACTGTCATCTGTCCGCGGCCGATGCCGGCGCATATATTGCTCATGCGGTAGTTATAGCCGATTTTTTCGTGCTGATAGTACGGATAGCTCTCGCGGTACTGCGTGGCGTACATCATAATCTCCCGCCACGAGTCCTCGTCCGGGGTAATCAGAGCGCCGCCGCCGGAGGTGGTAATCATCTTGTTGCCGTTGAAGCTTAGCACGCCGTAGCGGCCAAAAGTACCCAGCACCTGACCGTTGAAGCGACTGCCGAAACCCTCCGCCGCATCCTCAATCACGGGGATGCCGTAGCGGTCGGCAATCTCCATAATGCGGTCGGCCTTATACGGCATTCCGTACAGCGCCACCGGAACGATGGCCTTAGGCACCCTACCCGTCTTGACGATGCGGTCTTTGATGGCATCTTCCAACAGGTCCGGATCTATATTCCAAGTGTCCTTTTCCGAATCGATAAATACTGGCGTTGCGCCAAGGTATGTGATTGGATGCGAGCTTGCGCAAAATGTAAAGCTCTGAACCAGCACCTCGTCGCCTGGCTGCACCCCACACGCAATCAGCGCCAGATGCACCGCCGCCGTGCCGGAAGAGAGCGCCACAACACGCTTAGCGATGGGGTCAGGGGCGCTGCCGTTGCCGGGGGCGGCTGTCAATCTCGCCCCCACGAACCGCTCCAGGTCCGCCTCAAACCCATTCACATTCGGGCCCAGAGGCACGACCCAGTTAGTATCAAACGCCTCCTTGATAAACTCCTGCTCCTTGCCCGACATATGGGCTAGACAGAGGTAAATACGGTTAGACATAGTCAATGAATTATCAGAGCTTTTTTATCTGCGCTTTATTCCGAAACGCTATTTATCTTTGGTAGATAAAGTATCCGTAGTTTCAAGAATTTCATTAATATCAGCACATCACGGTCATCCCAAACCAGCTTATCAGCATATCCCAGAACATCTGGTCTTGGAATCAGTCAAGGTGGAAGAGGACGCGTTTACCTCAATAATATCTCTAATTGCTTCAACTTTAGCAACGACACAAGACGACCGAATGAGGGGGCAGTATGCAGTTTTGAGCGCAGCTATCAGCGCCTTCTGTTAATATCTGTCAAAGCATCATACTCTCAAAACCTTTAGCGCCTGCCATTATTATCTTATTTCTTATGTATAATTATTTTATTACTGTTCTTTTCACATCCTACTAAATAACCCTTTGCAACTAGATCATTGCAAATCTTTATAGCATCAAGGCTATACGAAATGCTTGACGTTGCTGTATCCGTTAAGAATCGCCGATATTCACCTCCCATAGCATTTAGTACATCAGTAACGACATTCGGATCATAGTCCAAAGAGAGGATGGCTCTCCTCCCAATTGATTCCCGAATTCCTATTGGAGCGTCTGTAATAACAGAAAGAAGAAGCTTATGGCCGACATCTGTCACTTTCAAATCCCCATCTTCAATAAACTTGCGGGCTAAAGAAACGAATGAGTGGTCAAATACAATATCTTGGACCTTGATGGCGCGAATGAAATCAATCTTCGCCCTCTTGGTAGAAAGTGACAAAATAGCAGCAGACGCATCTGCCTTATTAATGGGATAATCATTCGGATGCTGGACGAAGACTTCCAGGTTATTCACAAGGAATTGCGTATAGAGGGCCGGATAATGGCTAAAAATGAACTTATAATTGGTCGCATTGAACTCTAACAGTTTCTTTTCCACCAGGACTTTCATCCTTTGCGGCTGAATCTGGAATAGGATGCCGTTAAAAGGAGTCGAAAAGAGAGGAACCAATTCTGCATACTTGGAGACTTTTACGCTGTCGCTAAAGACAATGAGACGGGCCAAGGCAGATTCTTCTTCAAGCGATAAAGTGTCTCCAACTTTATCCTTGAATGTATTATTGTACAGGAATTGGAGTGGCAGTCCCTTCCCTTTTGTTACCGCATAGTAGTTTACATTTTTCCAAGTGGACTCAACCAAAGAATTCTCGAATACCTGCTCTAGGACTCCGTCCTGAAGAAGCTCGGCATTTGTAATCCTGTTCCTTTGCTTGGATAGATAACGATAGACATCAGCCTTGGGGCTATCAGGTGCATTCAGGAGGGCACATTGGATCTCTATCCGTTCGTGAATGCTTGTGTCAGGGAAGGCCGATTTGAGGGCGACAGACCAATGTGCTTTGACTGCCCGAATAAGATTTTGATTATTTGCGTCAAGAATTGCGGAATAAGCAGCGCTCCTATACTCTTCAAAGAAGCCCAACTTTCTAATGATAGCATTCAAATTCTTACGAGTGAATGCAAATCTCTGGTTTTCAATAATATCTTGAAGAATCAGCTCTGGGGTTTCCCTTAAAATCAGCACAGTAAATACTGGACAACAGGCAACAAATACATTCTGCGCCCGTTTGGGCGTAATTACCTCCCAACGTTTATCAAAGAATGCATAGTTATCCTGTAGCCAAGAGCAGAACAAAGGATTAATGTGTCCTTCACGCAGGTCGCAGAACTTGACATAAATCTCACGAAGCGCTTCTTGATCCTCAATAAAGCGATCTTCCTGCTCTATCTCATTCCAGAAATCATAGTTTTTGAGGAGCGAAAAGAAGAACGTCCCTGGCACAGATGGTTGCGCCTTATAGGCAGAGAGGATGAAGTCTAAACGCTTGTTTTTTGTGATTTGATTGCAAATTGGCGCACGGTATAACTGGTACAGACCGCTCTTGCCAAATATCTCACGGACAAGGTCATCGTTCAATAGTGATTCATTGGAAGAAAAATCCTCAACCGAGAACCGTTTGATAACCTCGTCCAAACGCTCCAATTGAGCCTCAAATTGGAGCCCTTCATGACGCGCCGCACGCATTGTAAAGTTACGGTCCTCCCTAGTAAGCGAGTTTGGATAAAAATACGACAAGTAGTATTGGTAATAACGGTCAAGATATCCATTCAGAATAAGGAACTTAACCAACTGTTCTTTCTCTAGATTCCCAAGCGCTTTTAACTTCTCATCTAAGTCCTCAGTGTTTACTTGATAAATACCTTCGACTGTATTCGGTAAGTCAATCTTCTTTTGAGACAACGACAAGATAGATAGCTCCAATTCTCCTGTTTTTCGTTTATTCTCTTCTTCATACAGAGCCATAGCGTTGTCAAAACCGCCAAGGCCGAAAAGATTCTTGTCTACAGCGTCAAAAGATGGTATCCGAGCCGAAATGGAATTATTAAACCGGAAAGAGTCTGCGCTTCCCTCCCTAACTTTCTGGAATAGAGAAGGCTGTGCAGCTACAGCATCAAATTGATAATCATTTCCGTTGATTCTGACCTTCAAATCATAAGATGAATAACCTGTCAGTTCTTTAGCCTTGTCAAGATAACGTTCCCTTAAAGCAATCTGCTTCTGAGTCAGATTATCGTTTTCCTCCTTAATCTTAACCCTCTGTTTAACAATCTCTTCGTCATAGCCAGCGATTATCCTTTTGCGTTGCTCGTCCGAATCCTCCAAAATGCCAGCCACAATACCTGCTTTGTTATACATCTTGGCAAAGTCATCCGGAATATAATTTTTGTAAACGATCAGACCAAAGAGAACCTTCTCATTCATCACCTTGGAATCCAGAAGAAGGATGAACTGGTTAAATTCATTAACAATGTTCAGCAGCAGTCGCATATCCTGAAGATAGTCACAAAGATTCCAAAGCTCAGTTCGTCCCAACTTGTCAAACGTCTCCGACGGACGAATCGCCTCCTTCAACTTTTCATATGAATTCAGCGAATTGATAATAGGGATTACCGTAACAATATAATCGAAGAACTTCACCCTCTCCGTTGCATCAAACAAGTCGTCCGACACTGCGTAAACAAAATTAATCTTCCGCTTAAAACTATGGGAATTATTAAGAATCGTATTCAGTTCACGTAATTTATAGAAGATAATCTCCTTATTTGCGAAACGATCTAAGTCTTCAAACACCACCACATCGTACTTTGTACTCTCAAAGAAATAAACAATCTCATCCAAATATGCATTGAATACCGACATATTCTTCGTTATCTTCAGCACAACATCCTTGTATCCAACTTTGCCTACGGCAAATGAATAATGCAGCAAGAAATAGCGAACGAGTATAAAAAAAACAACGCTAAGGGCCACTAATGGCCCCCATTTCAATAGGTTCTGGACATTATCACCCACATCATCAAACGTAATGTAGCCTAAAGCCCAAGATGGCTTAAATAAAAAGACCACTGACACAATAGTTACAAGACATAAAAGCGTAATCAAATATGGCGTGTAACATTTTGTCTTATGAATCCGGTGAATCCTGCTTTTAGGCGTAGTCTGTGGATTATTATGATACAGTATCTGCTGCAAGATGCTATACTCTATCTGTTTATCCGTAACAGAATCCACGCAGCCAGCAGAAACTGGCGTATGATTTTCCTTAGCTGCCTTGTTCTCTTTCGTAAGCAAAGAAGCCAACGATATCCTAATAAAGCGATGACGCCAACACAACATCCACCACCTATCCAACTTTTTCTCCGCCGTATTGATAACTGAACTTTTACCAACGCCATAGTTCCCAGCCACTGCTATGTTGAGCATCCTATTATCCTTAATTGCCCGCATTAAAAGTGAGACCGGAACATACCCCTTATTCTCCTCACGTTTCCCAGCATTCTCTACATATGGCTTTACTATGCAAGGAGACAAAGGATAGGCTTCCGGGACGGAAAGTGCAGGCTTTTTGTGGAATTGTTTGAAAAGATTATGAAAGATTGACAACCTCACGTTATTCTTTGCTCAATAATAAACTGTTTACAAATATAGCTATTGTTGTTCTTATCAACTCAACGAAATCCCCCCATATTACCGACAACTTGATTATTTGAATTCCACATCTATGAGCAAATAGTATCTAACACGATTAACCGTAGCCCAAACTGCGCCCATCTCATTCAAACAAATTTTACTGGCTTTACAATCCTTTGGAATCATCAGGAAAGAAAAAACCACTATTTGTATGTTTTCTCTATCACTTTTCCTGCGGCATCATTCACAAATGCCCGCCATCTCTTCAAGCAATCCAACCCCTTCGCTAGCTCATCCTCCTTCCAAAATGCAGTCACATAATAGCGCTCAGCATCTTTCTTATCATCCGTCAAATAAAACTCAAAATCTCCTGCTGTGAATCCTACATCTTTTAAATCTTGTGGGGTAAGACCTAACCCCGTGTAATAACGCTCTAATTCAAGGCAACGTGTTAACAAATCCTCCCTCATATTCTTTAGCAGGCTGTACTTTTCTATAAGCTCCTGAAACTTGTGGAAGGCAGGATTAAGTGCATTATAGAAGATCCATACCAGCTCATAATGCGAAAGTGTTCCTCTCAGGAGAGAGACGTATTTATATGCCTCTTCGAAAGAAAAGCCCTGATTGTCGACAAACTGGATAATCTTATAGAGATGCCTGAAGTAATGGTCAAAAATCGTGGGTATCCATGTATCGTTATAAGCGCCAAAGCCTTTTGTATACAGGAATCTCCGATAGCCATACACTTTAAGATTATTCCCCAATTTCCCTTTCTCAGAAAGGATAATCTCAGCCTCATCAAAAGTATATCTAAACACTTCCCTGCCCGTCACCACTTTATCAACCTTTCTCTCATCTTGCAGCGTATAAGAATCTGTTTGAGGAATCAATATGGTCTGCTTTTCTTGGTAATCATACCTCAGCCCAGCCACTATCTCCTGCTGCAGATTTAGCATATTATAAAACAGGTTTTCAAACCTCTGATACTTAAGCGTTTTATTCTCTTTTTCGAACTCAACGCGCTGATTCTTCATTTCATCGCGCGTCAACTGCAACTCTTCACGCTGTAATGACAACTCGTTCTTCTGGAGAAGCAACGTGATGATTAATCCTGCAAATGCCAACCCAGAAAAGAGTGCGTTACTGGCGCCGAACATATCTCCAAACTGACCCCTTGTCTCCATCTTATTAATGAAAAACAAGAGAAACGTTAGTGCCCACAACACTAAAACGACGATAACTGAGATAACTGCATATTTTGCAATCTTCTTATTGTCCTCATCTTTATTCATCAATCTCATATTTAGCTGTTTTCGTTACCACCCATTCCCGGTCCTGTTGCTACTCACCCACTATTTAATCCTCCCCCCTCTGCGGCCAGAACAAATAACCGCAAAAAGCCCACGCACCTTTCACCAAAGCTATGATCTTTTCGCTCTTCATTCTTCTCATTGTTACTTCACCATTATCTCGTCTTCTTCCATAGGATGATATGGTCCATCCTTAGACTCAAACAGCATGCTCCCGCTTTAAAGGCATTCCAGCGAGTGCCACCTATCTTTCTCCATAATCAGCATCCTTGGCCAACCATATGCATCCAATGAACGCGCTCAGTCTCGTTACCATTATCATCATAGAATATCCAACAAATCTTTCCTCGAAGAATCACAACAATTTTCGATGAAGCCTGGTGTATATGTATCGGCATCACAATCCTTGGTTCCAGTGCATTGAGCATCCGCTGCGACTGATCGTCCGGACCATTCCGAAAATCTAAGTTCATACGAAGCCGCGACGAGGTCTTAGCCTGGGAGGTTAATTCATCTATTTGTTTCCAACCAATAACGCAGGGACAGCCGAGTCCTTAAGAACGCGCCCTTTCACTCTTTCGACAGAAAGGGGCGATACTGAAGTTCATACTTAGACGAGCCGTAGTCGATAATCATCTCAAATTCTCGAATCCCTTTTCGTGCCGCAATCTCATGCAATCTAGCCAGATGGGCCTTATCAATTCCTGTCCCGTAATAGATGGCTTTAGGCCGATACTGAGTAACTGTCGGTTTTGGATTATTCGGATCTTGTATGCGAGGATCAATCAAGCGCCACTCCTGCTCATATTCCCAGTCTTTCGATTTATGCAAAGCGACCTTCATATGGGCCAATAAATCAGTACTGATGACTGGCATTTGTTTCATCTTCAAGAAGGCCCATGTCATATAATCCGTTGCATCGTGGCGACTCTCCGAATAAACGACAGGGCACATCAACACATTAGGCAACGGAGACTGTAATGTCGGTCTAAAATCATACTCCAGTGCAAAACCCTTTTGAGAATCCGCATAATGCCCCCACATCAGAATAGATTGAACATCTTCGCAGAAACATGCATAGGAAGAAAAGCGCTTTGCGAAATGAGCAATAATTGGGCATAATGTGGCAATCTGAGTTAACCCTTGTTTTTTAAGATCCTCAATCTCTCCCTCTAGTTCCTTATAATCAGGAATTGCAATGATACCTGCACGGACATCTTTCCAGTACGATTCGGGGAACATCTTCTTGAACTCATCGGGGAAATCATTCCCCGCCGCCAAGAAAGATTTGAGTTGCTCAAACGACTCCGGTCGAATAAAAGCATTAATAAGCTGAATTATTCCATCCAGATTAAACCAAGGCAAGGTATCATATGGGTCATTGAACTTGTCAGCAGTTACAGCATATATCTCATCTCTTTCAAAAGCCTCTATTTGTAAATCGCCACAGGGTCTGAATCGGAACAAACTCGATGGAAGCATCTCATAAATGGCCTCACGAATAGGTTGAACCATCTCATTGATTATCTCATTAGACGTCCCTTCCTGGATAACGATTCCCTGAAGAATCTTGTCAAAGTCTCCCCTGTGCATACGGCATAGATTAATAATTCAGATGAACTGCTCACATCAACGCCTTCTTTTGTGATACCTTACTAGTGGCGTTAGGATTGACACTATAATAACTGGACAAAGATGCTTTCTCTCCACTCTTGCATATACTGACTCAATCCCCCTGACAAACCGTTCATTCACTAAAATGAGATCATCGTATTGTTGAATATCAGATAAAGGACGGTTCTGCGCTCGTAATGCCAATCTGTAAACAAGTTGATTCCGAGCCGTAGCCGATTGAAGAAGAGGAAGATTATTGAAAAGTGCATCCAACTCCGCCTTTCGTATAATAATGGGGTTCCCCTCATTTATTCTGTTGCGCAGCAATCGAAGAAACTTTCGATGTGTGGGATGAATGATAAACCTTCTCATTATTTCTTCACCATTATCTCCCCCCTAGCGACCTATACGAACCATCCTTCACCTCCGCAATCACAGCATATTCAAACATTTCCGGCAGATAAACTAATGCGTCCAGAGCCCATATTCATCATTGATTTGGCATTAGGAATTTAGCCATTTGGAACAGATCTATTGAAGTGTCGCTCAATCCACGAGCATTACCTACCAATAGCGCCTTCCTCTTCATTATTTACAGTATCTCATTAGCACATTTTTCACTTTGGGCCCTTAGTCATTAATAAACTCCTCCAGCCTCGTATAGCTTTCCCCAGTAACGTTCTTACAGAGCTTATCCACACCGATTAAATAAGATGCATAAGAAGGATCTCTTCGCTTTTTCGCTCTATTGAAATCAGCATAAGAGCAGATGGCCCCCATTGCAATACTTCCTGCAATTCTCAATATACTAAATGGATTCCCATTTATCAAAGAAAGCGTGCTCAAGACGGCCATTGATACAGGAGCCCCTGTGGTAACTGCCAATGCTGGTATTTCCTTCCAGTTATCCATGCTCTTCCTGTACTCATCCTTTGATTCCATCAAATCATTCACGAAGTCCATTTCCACCTGTCCTGCATGTTGAACATTTGAAATCAGTGCAAGGTGATTGGTAAAATCATCAAATCTCTCTCTCAGGAGTTTTCTTTCTTCTTTACGGTCATTGACAAACTTTATAAGTTCGCGTGAACTCACTTCCCCGATATTCTCCGGAACAACATCTTCTAATGTAACAGAACAGAAGAATCCTTTTGCATTAGGATCATGCAGAAACTCCCCAAAGTTTGCATTCTCACAGAAAAAAGGGCTGATTGACCAGGCATCCATATCGTCAGTTCCCCTATTCAGATTGCGGATTCTTGCCACAACCTGCGACAGTTTGAACATATAACCCCTCGCCAGTTCTTTCGATAGATGAAGCCATTTCTCTTCATCAATAAAGTAATCGCTTATCAAATCAAGATAAGGATATAATCTGGTATCAATCTTATCAGGATGGATTCTATCCACATCAGACGGAATAAGACCTGCAGGAGGTTGGCTCTTAAGTTTGTCGCAAAGGCGCAGAAATTCATTAAAAGTATCTCCTCTGTCTTTATCATCCAACTTAACATTCCTAACGAGATCCGCATCCACTAAGGCCTTAATTTCGTCACTGTCATGAGGGGTGTAATCTTCTGGAACTATCCTATAGACATGGTTCCATAGCAACAAACTAGACTTCACCCACGCCTCATTCTGAAACTCTATGTGAGGATAGTATAATATGGAATCTGCCTTCATGTCTTCACATTAATTTCAACCTTTAATCTTGAACCATAATTGGATCGATAATCCTTAACCCTGAACCTATACCACCCTCATCCTTCACGCCTTTAATAAACACTTCAAGGCTTTGTTTCATTTGGCGTTTCTGTGCTTCTTTCGCTTGAGATGAGAGTTGAGAATGATCTATTGTCGCCTCACAATAATGCGAAATGTTTTCTTTGATGAGATCTATTTGCCATTCAGTAATGGGACCATTCATAAAGTTCGCCCCAAGATAACCCGCTAACACACCTTTGAAGTATTGTTCTCCCATAATAATGAACTCCGAGTCATTAATCAATTAATCCCAATAATCGGTGAGGCATTTCTTTAAGGGAATAATGTGCGAATAAAAGTTCCTGGACACTTCCCTTCCCAAACAACTCGGCTTATGAATAACTCTTGATTTCACATATGAATACCTTTCCCCACCATATCAAGTTTGTCACTTTCCAATATGTACCTATCAAAAGGCAGAATATTTGAGGTTCTACCATTACTCATAATTATGTGTATTCGAGATAGTAAAAACTGAAAGCCAATAGAAGGTTTCTCAAAGAAAAAGAGCATATTCGCATCGTGAGCATCAATACAATGACATTTCTTTTCATCATCTAAAAAGATTGCAAATCCCTCGCTTAGTGAAACGACTATATTTGGCAATAGGGCTTTATCTCGTTCCCCCATTTCCGATAGACACCTTTTAAGAAACGAATCTACCTCCAACCCAAGAGTCTGACAAATAATAAAACCATATATCTGATCTTGCCATTTATTATTTTGATCAAAGCGCTCACTCTCAGCTCCGAGCGTGCTAAAAGTGTTACAATACTTTCTCCAATATAACGAATCCCTCACATACCTTTGGCAACTCTTCACCGATTCTATTTTTCTAAAAGCATCCTCAATATCATCTGTATCCAGAGTGCTTTTTACCTCGCCCACAGCCAAAACGCTCTCACATGGATAATACGTTGTTTCTGGGGTATTGGCAATTGAGAAAACAGGACATATATCTTTTTCGTAAATTATGATATCAGTCTGTTTACTTGTATGTTGAAATGAATCTATCACGAAGCCTGACCCGACACTAATATTTGCTGGTAATACTCTTCCCAGCTTCTCCCGGACCACATGTTCTCTTGCGGCGCCAACGGTAGTGGGAGTTGTTGCGCTTCCAGCGTTAATAAAGGCGTCCACAAGTTCCTTTGACATCCTGTTTAGGAATTCTACCGAATTGAAGATCTTTTCCATATAACTAATTCTAATCCTTTCTAAATAATTAATCTAACATTCCCTCCTCAAAAAGAACTAATGATGCTTACTCTTGTTCAAAGTCTTTCTACCGAAACAAGCCCGCCAAATCCAACAAAGAATCCACAAAATGGCCAGGGAGTTTATCTGAGCCACAATCTGGAGAGCTCCCTTTATGAATATTCTGATTCGATGAGTCTCGCAGGCAATAAGTCTCCCACCCGAGCTTATTGGGAACTATGAAATCTTTTGCTATGTTGTCGCCGATATAGTAATACCGGCAGCCGGGGTAGCGGTCTTCGAAGTAGAGGAAGTTGCGCTCGTCTGTTTTTGTGCTGCCGAATTCCTCACTGATAATGATATTATCTTTCTCAAACCACATCCGGAGACCCAGCGCATCTATCTTATTATTCTGAGAAACAGAACGGCCATCGGTGATAAGGCCTAGGACACATCCACTATCCTTCAAAGCATCCAGGAGGTGCTCCACACCATCCGATAATTGAATTTTCGGCCTGTGATTCCTATAGAGATCCTTCATTTCAGCTTTGTCCATAATGCCACTATATTCTTCCCGCAAATGGGCAAAGACATCTTCGCCGACCTGAAATAAAGCATACATCTCCTTAAGGATATCATCAGGCACAACATTCCCAGCCACTCTTCGGGCAATCGTTTCTGCAATTACCCTAAAGCCCGACAGGAGATAATCACGCTCTTTGTAAAGCGTATCATCAAGGTCAAAACAAACAACTTTGGTTCTCACAAGACAATCAGTTTGCTACACAAACACCGCATCGTCATACCTCAACATCAATAGATGATCCTTCCAATTGTCGGTATATTCCAACTGTTCTCCGAGAAATAGTTCTCTGATAAGGAATTCGGCATAATTTGCGCCGGCAGCATAGGCAAGAGGGTAGCCACCGCCAAATCGAGGATTAATCTCAATCCCGATAACGTCACAAGTATCTGGATTTAAAAAGACTTGTAAGCATATGCTACCGACACATCCTGCAATAGTTTCAAGTCTATCATAAAGGAATTGTGTCAATGGTTTTTTTTCTGTGATTCCTTTGTTTATTTCCCCGGCTCTTATCTTGATTCTTTCACGTGGCACTATACACTTTACCTTATTGTCAAGCCCGTAGTACATATCAACCGTATACTCTTTATAGATATTGCTGTCTATATACTCCATAAAAAGCAACTTGGGGTCTTTTACCAATTCTTTCGTAAGCTCATCCGGAGTCATAACAATATGCAAGTTGGTACTCAGCGAGCCATCGTAAGGCTTCGCAAAAAAAGGAAACGACGGATTGTTCTTATCAATTGACTTGGGCACTCGGATATTATGCTGTTCAAAAAACGCTCCTGTATTACGCTTATCTCTACATATACTGATAAACTCTCGTGATGAGATACTTACAAAAACACCCATCTCCTCGAAATCACTCTTGTGCTCCGCCAGGATTAGCAACTCTGTATCTATAGTTGGCACAATCATCCCAATCTTGTTATCTATGCATATCATCTTCAACTGGTCGATATACTGTGAATCCGTAACTCTGGACACCTTAAAACAGCCATCACTGATATACGCCGCCGGAGCATACTCCGGATTCATATCAGTCGAATAGACTTTTGCCTCAGCAAAAAAATGGCGAAGAGTATCTTGGAAGCACCTAACCAGCGCAACCCGCTGACCAACCGAAGTTATAAGTACGTTATGATTCATATTAACGACAAATGTCAATTATTTCCTTCAAACGATTCCATCGTTGCCGATGTGGCCGAATTGATATCTTTTCTCATCAATACATTCTTAATTGTGATAAACACCACTTTGATGTCTGTCCATAGACTGCAATGATCTACATACCACACATCCAACTTAAACTTTTCTGCCCAACTGATGGCATTCCGGCCGTGGCACTGCGCCCAGCCGGAAATACCGGGACGGACCTCGTGTCTGCGACGCTGTTCTTCATTGTACAGCGGCAGATACTCGACCAGCAACGGGCGCGGCCCGATCAGTGACATATCACCCTTCAACACATTGATAAGTTGCGGCAACTCATCTATTGATGTACTACGCACGAACTTGCCAACTCTTGTCAAACGCTGTTCGTCCGGCAACATATTACCATCCGCATCACGTTCGTCGGTCATAGTCTTAAACTTGATAACCTTGAATATCTTCTCGTCCTTACCGGGTCTCTCCTGGAAGAAAAAGGCGCCGGCTCCTTTGTTAGCAAAGTGGAGCCATATTGCAACTATTATCAGGAACCAACCGAGCAATAGCAGCGCGATTAGAGAGATTAAAAAATCAAGTATACGTTTGAAGAAATGCTTATACATTACTATTGACACTCCTGCAATACCTTCTCGTAAAAAGCCAATTGACACTTCTGGACAAACGATTTGTCATATCTCTCAACGATGCGACTGCGCGCCACCCCGGCCATCTTTACTCGAAGCGGCTCGTCTACAATCATTCTCTCCATCGCTTTTCTGAGCTCATCCACATCCTTGGAAGGAGTAACCAATCCGTTATACCCATCCTGGATAATCTCCCTTGAGCCATTGATATCTGTCACTATAGAAGGTAATCCCATTGCCCCTGCCTCAAGAACAGTATTCGGGAATCCTTCGCGATAACTGGGAAACACAAAACAATCTGATGCCGCATAATAAGCCACCAGTTCATCTCCGGACTTTGGCCCAACTACTTTAATGGCAGTATTATGATTGATTAAATCCTTTGTTTGAGCAGATACGGGATCCAATGCCTCCTCGTACGCCCCAACCAGCAACAATCGAATGTTATTAAATGTTGAACATAACTCAGCAAAAGCCAGGCACAGTTCATTAATACCCTTATCGCCAACTATTCGGCCAACATATAAAAAGATAAACGTGTTTGGCTCCTTAATTTCACTCGCCAGTTTAACCACTTCCGGCCTTGTAGAAAACCGCTCCACATCCACTCCGGCAATGTTACCATATCCCAGCACCTCCAGTGGCTTTTTCGTAATCTTGAACCGTATCAAGTCATTCTTTACCCCTTCTCCTTCCGGTATGATATGTGTTGCACAGGCACACGTTAAACGGTCGGTGAACATTAAAATGCGACGCTTCAAACCTGAGGATGTAGGGAACACCAACCCCGTAAAAGTATGTATCCTAACCGGCACCCTTGTCAACCATGCCGCCACCATACATAGCAGACCCGCCTTAGGAGTCATAGAGTGAACAATCGTAGGTTTTTCTTTTTTGAAGACACGGATGATGCCGAACAATGACCTTAAGTCCTTAAACGGAGCGATATGCCTCTCCATCGGAATGGCTATAGTATCTACTCCATACTCTGCCCCCAACTCATCCATTGTCTTGCCCGGAGACGACAGCAAAGCGACTTGATATGATTTTGTCAAAGACGGTAAAATGCCCTCAACAAAACACAATGAATCAGAAACTGTACAGGCGCGGATGATCTTAAACATATAAAACTTATACCAAGCTCTGATAAACTTTAGAGTAAGACTGTACCATCTTGGAAATATCAAACTGTTTTGCGCGATTATAGCAAGCTTGCGCAGTCTTTTCGTACAAAGTCTTGTTATCGTGTAGTTCCGTAATAATTTCAGCAAGGCGTTGATAATCTTGGTGTGGGAACAATATGCCCGCTCCTTCGGTCATTTCTCTTAAACCATCCACATCACTGGCAATAAATGGCTTCCCGACACACATTCCCTCTATATTTGAAAGGGAAAGACCTTCCAAATGTGAAGACATAACAACAACATCTGCGGTGTGCAATAGTTCTGGAATATCAAAGCGGACGCCCCAAAAAACGACATTATTCTGAAGCCCAAGTTCAGTAACCATTTTTTCTATCAAAGGTCGCCTGTCACCATCTCCCACCAACCATAATTCATAGGTGTCCTTATCAAGGAGGCTAATTGCTTTGACAAGTGTCTCATGATCCTTTTGGTACCTGAATCCGGCGACCATAACAATGACAAACCGATTAGTACGTCTTAGAGAATTGTTCGGATTAGCTTGGTGAAACGCTTCGACATCGACACCGTTATAAATAGTGACAATATCTGTATTATAATGGCCCAGATAATCCTTAAGGTTATTCTCTGCTTTTTGGGAGATACAAATTACTATTCTATACCGATTGTACATCCAGCGGTCAATACACTTATACCACTTCCATCCACGACGACGATTAGAGGTGCTATGCTCAGTTGTAACGAGCTTGGCAGAGCAGAACAACCCTGCTATGGACGCGAATAATTGAGGCGCCGTATTATGGGTGTGAACAATGTCATAATCGCGCATTATTCGCAGTAGCCTCATCACCCAAAGAGGATTGTAATAATGGTCACTATCTGACAGTTCGTAAATTGTACAGCCACAACCTCGCAGCTGCTTCTTAAACGTTGTTTCTTCCCCATTGAAAAGACAAACATCCACGTCGTGGCCCAAGGCTCTTAACCTTGGCACCAAATCAACGATTAGCTTTTCTGCACCACCTGTGTGGAGGGAAGTGATGACCTGTAGAATTCGCATTCCTATTAGCGATAATCCTCAACCGAATGAACGATATACTTCATAGCCGGTGATACATCCTGATGGATAACTTGTGCAGGATTACCGATAACGATACTGTTATCCGGGACGTCGAAATTGATAAATGCGCCGGGGGCAATAACCACATCATTACCAATATGCACTCCGCCCACGACAACCGAAAACTGCCCCATCCTGACATTATTACCAATTACCGGAGTTCCAGCACGTTTCCCTTGAGAGTTTCCAATCAGAATACTCCCAGCGCAGCTAAAATTCTTTCCAATAACAACTTCCGGGTTGATTACAATAGTTCCCCAATGACCAATGTATAAACCTTCACCAATTGAGGTACGCCAAGGGATCTGAATATGTGTCTTTAAAGAACAACGCCTTAGACACAGTCTGTAAAACCATCTTATATATGGTTTGCTTAACTGACATTTTCGAAAGAGATAACTATACCTAAAGCCAGGAACAAAAAACCTATACTTTAATTGTACTGCTTTCTTATGACAATTAACTCCTTCGTACCTCCATAAATCCTTAAGAACAATCGTGTTCATTACAATGGCTTTATTTAAATAAACTATCTCTCTTAACTTTGATTCTATTGATCAGATACAACAGGGATCCTGGGATTATCGCAAGAAGCGTAAGGCATTTTTTAGGAGACTCAGCGATAAAGTGAGGATTGTTTGATCTGATTGAATGGGAAACATAATGAATGTTATCCATACACAATCGCCTTATTGACTTTGTTTGAGTCATATCAAATTTGCGCAAAAAAGCGAAACCCTTGGGGTTGTTCCAGTATTGCTTCCACATTCCTCGGCTTGACCCTTCGTCCTGGTATTCAACTATTACGAGAGGTTCATTTAACGTTAACAACTTATAATCGCCGTCAATCAGATAATATTTATAAGCTAAACCCACGTATCGTTCGTTATCAAAGAGAGGATATTCTGGATATTTACTTATTACTTCTGTTCTATAAACCAACTTTTTATCCCCTCGGCCACCATACTTTTCATAGTAATCCCTAAGCGTCGTTGAATGTAACCATTCCGGAAAATCACTTCCTATCACTGAACCATCTGCAAATGAATCCAGACCTATAATACCAGCGACCCTATCTGATTTATTATTCTTCCAAAATAGTATTATCTTCTCCACCGCATCATCGGGCATCCAATCATCTGAATCAATACAAGTGTTCAACTCGGTTGTAATATTGTTATATGCCGTGTTGTGAGCCCCATGCATTCCCTGGTTTTCTTGCCATATATACCGAATCGGAATTATACCTTCTGCAATCCAACCCTTTACTAATGATTCGGTACCATCAGATGACCCATCATCCACAATCAACCATTCAAAGTCCTTACAAGTTTGTCTGCACAGGCTTTGGTAAGTCCGTTTAAGAGTATGTGCTCTATTGTATGTTGGAGTAAACACCGTCAGGGTTTTCTCGCTCATAATAAATACATTAGCAATGTAAAGGCAAGATGTGCTAGCATAATAGTCACACACAGTCTCCTGCCTTGATTAGGCATAATGTCCAAACGCAATAGCGGGTAAGCCAGCACAAAAGGATAAAGGAACCAAGACAGATATGCAAACCTATTCGAGAAAGCCGATCGGATAACCATTATCCAAAAAGCGTTACTGTATATATATGTTCCCAGCATTAATAGATACTTCTTGTCCCATACCCTCTTCTTGAATATCACATACCAACCCAGCACAATCGGCGCCATACTATACAAAAGAAAATCCCAGCGGAATCCGGTTCTTGAGAATTGCGCCATTAACTCGTCATCAGATGTATCTAGATAAGAGGTCATTCTATCATCAAAACCTAGAGATTCAAAAAAATTAGAGACGGCCGATCCAGCTAATAGGCTAATAATAATAGATAAAAACCAGAATACAAACATAGGCTTCGGCTTACGATAAATCGCAGTAAAGACCATCGCCAGTACTGGAAGAGCTGTGGACTTATGCGTGGTAATGGCGATAAAACAGAGGATAGCACATATTATTTTTTCCCATTTGCTGCCATCAATAAATGTCAACGCCAACACCACTAAACTACATGCCATTCCATTACGTATGCCATTAGTGCCATAGGAGAAAAACGAGAAGGCCGCCAATGCGAATAGCAACATCAATGACATATTATTCCTTGACCACCTCCTACATGCAATTAGCATAGGTATGATGTATAAACACTCAACAATTAAGAGAAATGCATTGATGGGGATGACTTGTGCACAGGCGTACATAAACTTGTTCCACAGCCAATCGCCATCCTTAATGTCATTTGCATTAAGTAAGCCATCCTGGAACTTCTCATAGATTATAGCATAATTGCCGGTATCTCCAAAGTATTTTACATCTATTGGGCGTAGACCTACTATTACTGTGAATACTAAAACATAAAAGACAATCAATAAATTGTTGTATGATCGGTTAAATAGTTGTTGGTTACTACTTCTAGATAGCACAAAACACCCGTAGATAGTGAATAATAACACAACCAATAAGTGTAAGGGATAATACCAGGATGCAGGTAAAAACGACATCAATTACTTGAGTTAAAACAAATTATGTTTGCAGCGTGGTGTTTATATGTACGATATTCCACTTTGATTGTGGTTGACTCTATTGAATAGATTATATCTCAACGAATAATAGCAATTTGCGACTGGACGTGGCAATAAGCGTTTAATGAGTTTCTTTGTTTTTGTTGGTTCATTAAGCCAACTTCCTGCATAAGCGTGAGAGCAAAAACTATTTCTCGTTCGAACGGGATCGACATAATCTCGAGAGTTGAAGAAGTTCCACCGGAAAATGCCCATCACGTCAGTATCCGCCAATTCATAAGATTGCGGTATTTCTCTTATTAGTTGAAATCGATGGTTAGGGAATAACCGTTCTGCGAAGACATTGGGTAAACCTTGCATATCTAAACTGCCATCTTTCTTGATAAAAGACCTCCCTTCATAATGGTCCAGCACCTCCTTTATCCAAGGCATTCCGGGCTGGCACCCAATAATTGCAGCTTCAAAGCAGTGCGTTCTATCTTCGCCAATAAAATATGGCAGGTGCAACAATGAATCAAAGTCTTTATATACTATCACATCAGAATCAAGGTAAATACCACCATAATTATATAAAGCATACAATCTGATATAGTCTGCAGCAAAGGCATATTTTTTTGCCTCATATGCCTGTCGTGTCCACGTTATATCATTTACGTCAAACCTTGATTTATTCCACAAGACAATCTCATAATCACACAAATATCGTTTCCAAGTATCCAGGCACTTTTGAATACTTGAGGGATACTCATCACCAGATAGCCAACAGTAGTGTATTATTTTGGGAATCATAAGAACTTATATAGCTTATCAACCTCCGTTTCATTCCCATAATTATGAGTATGGAGATATTGGATAATCGCCTCTTGTTTTGACTTTTTTTCTATCAATTTTACAATTCCATTCGCACACGCCAGGTTATCCATCGGCACAATTACGCCATCCAATCCGTCATTAACCTGTGAAGACGCAGTTGGATAGTCTGTCACTACTACAGGTTTGCATAATATCTGTGCTTCCCTAACCGTGACACTCTTTCCCTCATACCGGGAGGGCTGTACATATATGTCACAGGCCTTCATATAAGGATATGGATTAGTCTTCTTACCCAATAATATAACATTGTTTTCCATACCTGCTGCTCGAATCTTATCTCGGATAAGCTGTTCATCAGACCCATAACCAATAATAAACCATTTTACAGACGTAGAGACGGATGATAGTATGCGACGACAAATATCTGGCACATTATCATAGTTTTTAGCTTCACAGAAACGGCCAACAGAAAGAAGATTAATCGTATTATCGTTTCTGGGCATCTCTGCAGAGACATCAAACTCATTAGCTCTTTCTCTTACCAGCTCAGAAGGAATGATGTTCTCCATCTCAATTATTTTATTCTTAAGAGATGGGAATACACGCAAGAATGTCATCGTCACATCTGGCGAGATAGACACTATGCGATCGTATGCATTCCATACAGGGAGCTCTTGTTCCACATTTATGTCGATACTCGTATAGTCTGTATGTATCCAACAAATCTTTTTCTTGGCTTTAACCTTATCAATTACATAGTTATGAGGATTCAGAAAACTTATTGCCAGATCATACTCTCCATACTGATATAATGAAGGCAAGTAGGGCGACACATAAGATGCCACATACTGCAGACCAGCTGCGCTCTCTGTCACACCTTTCTTACGCATATACTTCTTTGTAAGCCATTTTGCTTTCAGCCTTCCATAAAGAACACCCCAACAGCCTTCTACAAGAGCCTGCTTCATCGGGCACTCAATATGAGCATATTCTTTTATCTCAGGCAACAAGTTAACCTCTTTGGGAATAAACTGCATAATTTCACCGCGATGACTATAGAGGAACAAATCCACCGCAACATGAGAGTAATCAATAGCATTGAGCATCCCGATCAGGGCGGTTTCAGCTCCTCCGATCTCAAGGTAATGCATCGCTATGAAGACTCGCTTCTTACTCATTATCCTTTTAATGACTTTCTGGCTCTATGGATAAACCTAAATAATGACGCGTAGATGTTTATCAGCAGAAGGCTCTTCTTTCGACAAGCATCCCTATACAAACGATGTTCAATCCCGTTTACGTGCGTCTCTGCATATCTAAAACTATGCAATGTTAATGGATCATTCATAATTCTGGCTATCTCCGTCTTCTTCTCTCCCTTAGTCCAAGGACAGTCAGTGTGTGTAAGATTAAAAATCATACATTGCATTACACCTGAATAGAATCTACTATCAAGATAATTATCAAATCGGCTATCATTTAGGTTCCAGAAAGACTTAAGGTCTTCAAAATGCTCACGAACAGACTTGTAAATATCAAAACGGTCGGGAATGAAACGCGAACGAGTATTGCCTGAACTATAGATGTAGTAGATATAAAAAATCCTTGGAGAAATATAGCACTTCTCAAGATAATGGTAGACAAGGAGATTGAAAACCTCGTCCTGCTGAATCCGCTGATTCTCGAAACGCAGATGATACTTATTCAGGAAGGACATTCGGTAGCATTTGTTACAGAAGTAACCATTACTACCGCCTGGGACAAATAAGAAATAATCAAGATAATTATCTCTTAATTCCTGATTGCTCGTGATTAGTTTGTCGCCAAACGAATAATTAAACACTTTATTGACATACAACTCATGAACCTCCAACCCAAAGACAAGCATATCTACTTGATTTGCCTCCATCTGTCCCACACAATACTCCAACATATCCGGCTTCAGTTCATCGTCTATGTCAAAAGCACAGATATACTCGCCTGTGGCATTATCGATTGCCATATTGCGTGCAGATCCCGCGCCTCCGTTAGGCTTGTGAAATGCTCTGACACGTGATTCCTTCTTTGCTTCTGCATCTATGATTGCCGGCGTTTCGTCAGTTGAACCATCATCAATCAGCAACAGTTCCCAGTTCTGGTAGGTCTGGTTATAAACATTATTGAGCCTTCCTAACTTAAGCCACTTTGCCACGTTGTAGCAGCATATAATAACACTTATCTTTGGATGACCCATCGTCTTATCTGCGCTTAAAGGGGTATCTTGTTATGAATGTCTTGAAAGTTTCAATGTCACGGCCAAAAACATACAAACGGGGTATTGCAGCAAGGTCATTTTGATAATCAATACGCTCTTCGGCGACTATGGAGAAGCCCATAGAATATATTCTACGGACAATATCATTACTCTCAGTAGTAAAACAACCATTAGGGTATGCAAAATACCTGCACTCTTTCCCTATTTCCCTTTCAATGATTTCTTTGCTTTCTACCAGTTCTTTTTCAACTATCGTTATATCCTGATTATTATGACAGCTAATATGACGGCAACAATGAGACCCTATGGTTACCCCACCTCTGCTTTCAAGTTCACGAACCTGATCCCAACTCATTGGAATAACTGACTTATACTTTCGTTTCAATTTATCTAACTCTCCATACGGAAGATTGTCCTGTAATTCCTTGTCAATTGTTTCCGTCGTATCAATATCAGCAGCCTTGAATAATCTAGAGATTCGATTTGAGACTTCAATCCTTTTTTCGTGACTAATAAGAGGTTCATCTATCGCCAGTGATGGTACAACAACTCTATTAATTGAATCTGTCCGTATCACAAGCCTATTAACGCTTGTCGTAAAGAGTTGACCAGTTGAGATATTATGTGCAGACACAAACACCGTATAGGGAATATCATAACTTCTCAATATTGGGTCAACAACCCTGAATATACTTTCATATCCATCATCGAAGGTAATAACAGCTTCGTGATTAGTGAAAGTCTTTGTATGATAACGATATTCAAACTCTTGAATGCTAATAATCTCGAAGTTATCCCTGAGAAAGTTGATTTGTTGTAGGAATAAATCCTCCGGTAAAGACTCCTCTTCTACCTCAGGGTTAATAACTCTATCTACACCATGGAAACAAAAAACTCGTGGGCAACGATTAATGTGGAGAAAAAAAAGACTTCCTCCACATTTTACAAATAATCGAATAAGCTTATCCTTCATCACGTAAGCCTAAATATGCTCCTCAACTCCACGAAAATGAACATTTAGTTCATGAAGGGGTTCTAGAAGGGTCCCGAGAGGAGTCCCCTCTGTCATCTTTGCAAAGGCGTTAACATCTTTAGGGAAGCACTTGCCGCCATAGCCAAACTTACCGTCAGGCCCAGGAACATAAGTATGTGTATCATTGATATACCCAGATAGAAGAACACCTGTGTGCACCTTGCTCCAATCTGCTCCCATCTTCTCACAATATTCACGGCATGCATTAAAATATGTCACCTTATATGCGCCAAATGCATTGTGCATATACTTTGTCAGTTCTGCTTCTAATGGACTCATAACCGTAAACTTCTTACCGACAAATATCTTTGTGAGAAGTTCATAAGCACCCGTAAAAACCATTGTCTGTTTATTGAAGTCTTCTATGAAGGTACGTTCGGTGAGAAATTCTGGCATATAGAACACTTGATGCTCTGTTTCTTTGGTGAGCATTTCACTTGACCCTGGCAGGATGGTTGTTCGAACAAAAACCGGAACGTCTGGTAAATTCGTTATAAGCTCCTTCATAAGCGTAAGGTCTTGTGTTCCGTCATCTTCAGTAGGTACATGTATCTGAAGGAAAGCGATATCAATGACACTAAGGTCGTCATTGAATCCTTTATATGGATCACTGATGAACAGTCTACACTCAGGATTGTTTTTTTCCAACCAGTTTTTTAAGGCTCCTCCGACGAAGCCACATCCGATAATTCCAACATTAATCATTTCACTGTAAGTACTGATGTGATTATTACAAAAATGCCTTTTTGTTTAGACTTAACTTATAGTTGTTTAATATACTATTCCTCTCCTTTAGCAGACTTAGATTGTATTTCTTCACCGATTTATTGCCCAGGATAATGGAAACAATGCACTTTCTCACTAATGAGAGCCTACGATTTCTCGGAACGAACAATGGACTGCTATACCCAATCAAATCCCCTATATACTCCTCAATATATATTTGTTTCTCTTTGCTCCAATCTGCGTCCGCGCGGTCATGCACAGCTTGGGAACTCGGCACGATTCCTACCTTGAAATCCCAATACATCGCACGGTGTATATAGTTTGAATCTTCACCATAATGTGGGAAAGTAGGAGAAAAACCACCGACTGTCTCAAGGCATCTTCGCGTAATGAGCCAATGCGCAGCCATCACGAAATCTACTTCATAGATTTCTTCTAGTTTATCAAAATATGCATCTTCAATAAATAAAGGCTTTTCTGTTTTCTTGATGAGAAGCACATTCTTAATAAAATTGCCATCCAAATGTCGGCAATCGGCCTTCATCTGCATTGGACTAAGTATACCATACTCCGGATGATTTTGGGATATAGCAATGAGTTTTTCTAGGGTTTCCGGCATCACCCAAGCATCTTGATTTAATAAATAAACATAGTCATAATTATGTTCAACAGCATACCTTAACCCTATATTATTGGCACGTCCAAAGCCAAGATTTGATTCACTCTGCTTAAAAATAATCTTAGGATAATTATCCCGAATAAACTGTTGTGTTCCGTCAGAAGATCCATTATCCACAACAAAAACATCAAGTTCAACATTCGATGTTTCAAGACTGTCAAAGCATCGCTTTGCCCACGGCATGGCATTATAGGTTACAACGATAACTAATATGCTATAATCACACATATATCGTAACGACTATGATTGATACGCTAAAAACTTTACACATCTCATACATATAAGCGATACCTTTCTTGGTAATATGAGAAAGAAAAGCAGGACACGCAATTTCCACTTAATATACTTGTTAAATAGAAAGATTGGTGCATTACTTCTAAGGGCACTAATCATCTCCCTCTCCTGATCTTCGAATCTCTTGTGTTGCCTTGCGCTATTGACTAGTGAAACTATAGCTCCAGCCAGTCTTGTTAGCGACTGTTTTTTATATTGAGGAGTATACTCACAAACTAAATCAAACAACCTCTTAGCGCTATAATACTGATCAAATTTCTTGATGCCAAAACTATCATTGACGATGCTGTCAGGACGATTACAATAATAGTAGTAAAGTGGGATATCTACAAACGTTACCCTTTTCTGAATTCTTCTTATAGCCTCGTACATATAAATATAGTCTTCACAGTTCAATCCTTCAGGGAATTCAAAACCGGAAATAACATCCCTTCTGAACAAGCGAGACCAACACGCCGTAAATCTTTCACTAAGGAATAAGCTCATAAACGTTTCTGGTGAATAGATTGTTTCCTCTAATTCCTTATACTGCTTGTCTTGAATTATTCCATCAGAAACTCGAAGACTGCCACACAAACTCATTTCACTATCGTTGCGGATGAGTACGTGATATAGGTACTCAATCATATTACGATGAATCCAATCATCCGAGTCCACGAAGGTCACATATTCACCGGTATAGTGTCTGAGTCCTGTATTGCGGGCTCCAGACAAGCCTTTGTTATCTTGCGTAATAAGATTGATGCGACTGTCTTGAGCCGCGAACTCTTCGCATACAGAAAGACTATTATCGGTTGAGCCATCATTAACCACAATAATCTCTAGATTAGTATAGCTTTGATTAATGATGCTTGTCAAGCAACGCCCAACATATTTTTCCACATTGTATACAGGGACAATCACCGAGATGAGCGGGTCGTTTTGCTCCATATTACATCTTAGCAGTTTACTATTCGTATATCCTTGCAATCTGTTAGCCAAGAATAATAATAGTTTTCTAGCTTTCCATTGTTATTAGGAACAATGACAATATTCTTGTCTAACATATGTGAAAGAATGAGTCCATGGAGACGGGTGGTATATATATTCCTGTACTGCGAAATGAAACGAACTCCGCGCTTAATGTATCGTGGCCTTACAAAATACATAAATATTATATTAACAAACCATGATAGTACAGAAGCTATTATACTACCAATTGTGCCTTTATTTCGGATCCTTCTGATATATATCATTAATAAGTAAAGAAACTTGATAAAAAAAGGCCTCTTTTCTGTTCCTGGCCAATCGCTGGTATCGTATTCCCCTTCTATGAAATCGACTTTTACTTCCCTGAACTCATGGTCGGTTCTCTTAAAAAACAAACTATTTTTAGTTTGTGCTATGATATATGGCTTAAAGAACGACTTATCAATACAGAATGCCATATCCGGAATGCAGAGAAGCGAGTTGGCAAAGAAATGCTTGAGATAATCGAATGACACTTTATCTCTAGCACAAATTGTCAAATCTTGATGTTTTGCAAATTGTTCAGCATCAGACATTGCAAGCTCATCGGTACTATAATAGACAGACTGGGGAAATAAGATAATTCTATTATTGGGATACTTCTTGATAACCTCTAGACGGAATTCTTGTGAACCTCTCCAAACATCCCCAAAGTTTCCTCCTCCATGAAGAAGAATAACTGTATCCTCCTTTAGTTTAGGGAACCCGAAGGTTACCTGATTATAATACCCCAGCATTTTATGTCTTACCTCGTGTCTCAGAAAGGATAATTCTCCCTGCCAAATCAGGAGGTCTCCTGTATTGATGTGATAAGGAAGATCCAAGAGGATATAATCGTTAATTATTAAATCCTTAATAGGCTTATATGGTTCAAATATGTTCACCTTTTCTCTTTAACTTATTCAAAACAAACTGGACAAACATCTTACGTTCGTTCTTGTTAAGGCCGACATATAGAATGAGAACAGTCGACACAACTATAGATATAATTGTAATGATACATATGTGAAGCAAAATACTGCTGGTATGAATAACACGTGAAGCCACTCCTGTTATAATGCCCGAAATGAGCATTATTAATAAACCACCACCTAAAACCTGAATAAACCAAGTACGAGTAGAGAATTGCGGAAAAATAGTCTTAGTGAAATACAATCGAACAAATACAAGGACAAAAAACACAATGCATCTCACCACAATAATCTGATATGCCGCTGCTCCTAGCCAGAATATCAACCAACCTATAAAGAAATTCAGTGAATACACCGATGATGTAACAATCTGGTAATTCTTGATATTTGTTTGGGCATACATAATCATCCATAGAGGAGCTGCAATTGCATCAAGGTATATACCGAGCAGTGTCCATCGGCAAAAATCAGGTGACAATGATGGATATCCTTCACCTAGCCAGATTGTAAGAACATTCTCTATTTCGAAGATTATTGGGACAAAGAACAATATCACAAGGAAACTAGATATCTTCGATGACCGAATCATCAGACTTTGCAGATAGTCATAATCTTTTGTAACATATGACTTCGTAATCTGTGGTCTGAAGGCCGTCTGGAAGTTAACCACGAAATCATTAACGGTAGATGTGATAACTCCACTTACACCCATCGCAGCATTAGCCACAACACTATGGTAAACATTTACCAATACACTTGCCCCTTGATTAGTCCCAACAACCGCTGCTTGCCCTAGTGTACTCCACCCCATAAACTTGAAAATATCTGCAAGTAGGACTTTGTCCTTATGCCATTCAAATTTACATATCTCAAATACCTTAACGGCATATAATCTATAAAATGTTATTGAGACTATTCCCGTACAGAACAAGAGTATGCTATATATAATCAATTTGTCGCCGGTTAGAGCCTGAACAAAGTAGATTATAGCCAGTTTCATTATTACCTCGACTATAGAGAAGTATGAATATATATCCATTCGCTCGTAAGCTGTAATAGCTGCCGCATAAGGAGATTGCATTACCGCTAATACAGCAGAGAAAACGGAGAACTGATAAACTACGTTTGCTGCAAGTTCCCTACCCTCTGGAATCTTTAAAATGTGGTTGACACACCATAAGCCTATGGTTTCTGCAAGTACAACAATGATTGCGGCGATAAGCATATGTGCTTGTATGCACACATTGAAGGTCTTTCGTCCTTTTTCAATATTTCCATCCGCAATATCGGCTGTAATGTAGCGAGAAGTGCTGCTTGTCAGACCTCTATTGATAAACGAGAAGAATACAATAATACTGCCGACAACACTATATGTCCCATAGTCCTCTATACCCAGGGTATTGAAGACAACACGGGCTGTAAACAACGATACTAACAGCAGAATAAGCATTCTACCGTACATAAACATTGTATTCTTGAATATTCGTTTATTCTTTGTCCGAGAGTCTTCCAACTAAAAACAGATCAGTGATTTTGAAAAAAGACTAGCTACTACCACCCAATCCACTATTTGCTTGAGGGCGGAAAGGCGGGCGGCGCGGCAGTTTTGGTAGTCGAGATATTAGGCATGTTCCCAGACATCGAAGGTGAGCAGCGAGGTGAGAGATTTCTCGACTTCGGCGGTAATTGAGTTAATTAGTGTGTTCCTCTGCCACAAAACTATTGATGAAAAACGCCATCGGGGTATCATCATTGAATAATAATTGCTTGCAATCTAACTTAGTAACTAGCGAAGAATCGCGTGGGGGCACAATACCATCTTGTCTTCCCACCGTCTCGTGCTTATTTGTTATCCTTGAATCAAAACTTTCAAAAGTCCCTTCACCGCATCGTTCTTGAGTTCATTGAGCGTCCTTGCGCCTTCGGCATCAACGGACTGGATCATCTCCATAAGGTTGTGGGCATATGACAGTTCCGCATCATTCAAGAAACCTCCTCGCGCCCTGACATACTGCGAAAGTCGACTGGCCAACACTTTGAGCCGCATCCGCCGCCCTGTCAACCAACCCAGCCTGGCCGCCTTATCCATCCGGGACCATTCAGAATGCAGGCTGGCTATTTCTTCGAAGATGTGGG
>JAEEGI010000800.1_pt1 | contig 84243 bp, 73 predicted proteins | sample 8958751 | NCBI WGS metagenome assembly JAEEGI01 (sample SAMN16246545, study PRJNA631951) | gut metagenome | biome: gut microbiome; feature: rumen; material: KS-attached | host: Bos | place: Iran: Karaj | collected 2018-10 | reverse complement strand
AGCCTTCCACGCCGATTTTGTCACCCTTCACATAAGGGAGACTCTGCAGCCATTTGGCCCATTCCACAAAGTCGTCCACCTCCACGGTGCCCAGATGCTTGTAGATGGCGTCCGTGCCGGCACGACCGTTGTGGCCGGCGGCGCGGCAGTCCGCGATGAGTTCGATGATGCCATTCTCTCCGTACCAGGCATAGCGGGCAGGCGCTACCCAGCGGTCAAACACCTGCGGGGTATCCGGACCACCGTAGATGTCTACGTGCACCGGGTACTGCTTTTCCGGGTTGAAACCCTTGGGATAGTAGATTACCCCTGGTAGCTCCAGACCGTCCACCGTAATGGAAACCAGCTCACCCACAGTGCCTTCCGGACGCGGGGCCGATGCCACCGTATAGGAATTGCCCGGCTTGCGGGTATCGTACACGGCCATCCGGGGCGGGGTCTGCAGGTTGGACGTGGTGGCTACGAAATGCCGCCCGTCCGGGGCGAAGGAAACCCCCTGTACGTTCATCGCCGGGTCCGTGAGGGCCGAAATGACGCCCTTGGGCGAAACCTTATACAGCGCGCTCCGCACGTGGGAATCCCTTTCGGCGGTGAAATAGACGGTACCGTCGGCATCGGCCCGCACCAGGTTCACCCGCCAGTTGGGACCGTCGGTGAGTCGCTTGAGCTGGCTTCCGTCATAGCTCAGGAAGTAGATTTGCTGCCAGCCGGTCTCGAAGCTGCGGACCATGTATAAACCCTTGTCGCTGAAAAGCATACCGTCTATCCAGTCCAGCCAGGTGGGCACTTCCTCATGATAGATGGCTTTCTTGCTGCCATCCTTTGGATTTACCGCATACAGGTCCAGGGTATTCTGGATACGGGGTTCGTGCCCTACGAAGAAGGCCTTGCTGTCGGCGCCCCAGAACGGCGTACCGAAGTACTGGTCTTCCTTTTCGTCAAAATCGGCCCAGACAATCTTGCCGTCGGCCACGGTAGCAAAGCCAATGCGGACCTCCGGATTGCGTTCCCCGGCCTTGGGATAATGCGTACGGCGGAGCGTACCGTCCTGGCCGAAAGGCGAATAGATGGGGAACATGGGGACTTCCGTGTCGTCGAAGCGGTAGAACGCCAGAGTCTTGCTGTCCGGACTCCACCAGAAAGCCCGGTAACGGGAGGGCCGGCCGAAGATCTCTTCGTAATACACCCAGCTGGCATAGCCGTTCATGACGGTCTCCGTGCCGTCGAAGGTGAGCCGTTTCTCCGCTCCGCTGGCAATGTCCACCACCCACAGGTCGTTGGCGCGGGTGAAGGCCAGGAGGGTGGAATCCGGGCTGAAGGTAAGGTTGACGGCTCCCTCCGGATGGAGGGGGAAATCGGCATATTTTTCCGGCGCCTGGATACCCTGGGTAACCTGCCATCTGTTATTCTTGGTATTGACCTTGAAGGCGTCCGTATAGGAACCGTCGTATGTGAAGGCTACCTCGTTGCTGTTGAGCCATTTGCTGGCTATGGGAAGGCGGTTTTGCGCCTGGGAGCCGGCACCCGCCGCACCCAGCAGCAGGAACGCCAGAATGAGTCTTGTCGCTTTCATGCCTTAAAGGTACGAAAAAAAGCTTGATTCCTCAGTTTTTTCGTATATTTGCCTTTAACAATAACCAAAGCCTTTTATGAAAGCAAGTATTTTCCTGAGCGCCGTCTCTGCCGCCGTTCTGTTGATGGCCTGCGGCCAGCCCAAGGACGTTGAAGTGGGTCCCTACACCGTCTCCGTCATCGGCCAAAACGTGTATCACATCCAGGACTATAACAGCAGCAACCCCGCCGGCGAAACCTTTGATGCCGAGGGCACGCTCACGCACTTTAACAACTGCTCGGACATCTATCTGCTGGTTGGTGAGAAAGAAGCCCTCATCATCGATCTTTCCAATCCCATCCAGTGGGCCGACAATGCCGCGGAATCTTTGCAGGGCCTTGTGGCAGAGCGCATCGGGGATAAGCCGCTCACCATTACTTTTACCCATAACCACGGGGATCATACGGGAATGATTCACGCCTTCGTGGACAATCCGCAGGTACGTTTTGCATTGCCGCAGGGGGATTTCCGGCGCCTGGCCAATCTTTTCCCGGAGGACCGGCGCTCCTTCTTCGGCGAGGGAGAAGTCTTCGACCTGGGCGGCATGGAGGTGGAAGCCATCGCCGTTCCCGGCCATACGGCGGGTTCCATGGTGTATCTGCTTAAGGGACAGGACCTGCTGTTCACGGGAGATGCCATCGGCTCCGGTCACGGGGTATGGATCTTCAACGAAGACGGCTTCTACAGCTACGTTTCCGCCGTTCCGCATCTGATTGAAATGCTGCAGGAGCGCGGCGTGGACCAGAAGAGACTCAAGGTATACGGCGGCCACTATTGGCAGAAGGACTGGCTGGACCTTCCCAAAGGCAAGGAATTGGGTATGCAGTATATCAATGACATGCAGGCGGTTGTGAACGAGATTGAGGCCGGAACGGCAGCCACGGAGCCCTCCAACCTGGGCCGTCCCGGACTGGATACCTATTTCCGCCATGGCCAGGCCATCGTAACCTGGAGTGCGGAACAGGCCGCCCAATACCGTGCCCATTACGCCGAGAAACTGGTGTACCGGGATGCCGACGTCGTTTTCCGCCAGATTGACGAGCACACCTGGGAAGGCAACGGCCACCTGGTGTACAACGAATCCATCTATGTGATAGAGGGGGAAGACCGTGCTCTGGTCATTGATGCCGGAACCAGCGTACCGCATCTGGACAAGGCCGTAGCTGCCCTTACGGACAAGCCCGTGATGCTGGCCGTAACCCACGGACACGGAGACCACGTGGGCGGAGCCGTATGTTTCCCGGAAGTCTGGATCCATCCGGCCGATACGGGTATGATCGCCGGTGGCAGGAATCCCTACAAGGGAAAGATCAACCTCCTGGAGGACGGCCAGGTCATCGACCTGGGCGGCCGTAAGATAGAAGTACTCCATACCCCGGGCCACACCTTGGGATCCGTCACCTTCTTTGACAAGGACCATCATTACGGATTCAGCGGAGACGCCTTCGGTTCCACCAACCTGCTGCTGTTCGCGGGTACGTTCAAGACCCTCATCAATACCTGCACCCGTACTGCGGAGTATATGCAGAAAAACGGCATCGAGAAACTGTATCCGGGCCACTATCACGGGGACAATCCGGAAACCCTCCAGCGGGTCCTGGACGAAAAGAAGATGTCGGAAGAAGTCCTTGCAGGCAAGCGGGAAGGTGTTCCGGACAACGCCAACGGTCTCAACCGGGACCTCTTCGACTACGGCGTCCACATCCGTTACAACTATCCCGCCGCGCTGGAGTAAACTCTCCTGTCCGGCAAGTTCTAAAGCACACTTTCGCCATTCTACGGGCCAAAGTGTGCTTTAGCCTATAGTTCGGCCCCGGTCTAAAGCACAGTTTAAGCGCTGGGAGCCCAATAATGTGCTTTAGAGCTGGCTTCTCTTTAAGTAACTCCACTACCCACGAAAAAGTTTTTTGATGCGTTTTTCTTTCAGAAACAGCATACTTAACCAGCTTGTAGGGCCTTAGAATGGTTTTTTTGTATATTATCCGTGTTATTTTTGATAACACGGATAACTATTGTGACCTTTGTCACAAAAAACGATTATGGATAATCAATGGATTCCAAAACCTATCAAGGATTGTTATCATGTATATTCGGACGGAACGCTGGTTTATTCTTTATATGAGACAGAAGAGGACCGCGTTTTCATGATGAATAGAATAATCATTTCGGCTTTATCTTGTAATCTCAAAGTTATTATTCTGGAAGTAATGCGCACCCACTTCCACGTAATTGTCCGGGGCGCTCCAGAAAATATAGACAAATACCTGCATGAACTTAAACGGTTGATTGTAAGATATTTCAGGAGAATTGGAAGACCGGAATCCGTGAAAGATACAATCAGTATCCGAGCCGACCCCATTCTGGATGATGATGAGTTGAAGCGAAAGATCATCTATGTATTCCGCAACTGTACGGAGGCAGGCTATTCTTTATTGCCTGAGAACTATCCCTGGGGGCCAGGCCGAATCTTTTTCCAGCAAAATGAGAACGCACTCTTTAGACACAAGGTAGGTGACCTGTCTTATCGTGAGCAATGCCGACTATTCCATACCCGGATTAAGTTACCGGAAGAATGGGAATATGACGGCAAGGGCATGCTTATTCCAGGAAGTTATATAGATAAAGAGTTTATATACAGCGATGTATTTACCTCCATTCGGCAATTCATCGCCTATTTGAGTGTCAAGAAAAAGGACTTGCAAGAAATGGAAGTAGCCGATAAGCGCCGCTTTCTGGAGCAGGCAGATGAGTCGGCTATGAAGGAAAAGGCTGATAAAGACAGCCTCCGGCTGTTCGGCAAGTCCGTTGCAATGCTGTCCGAAGCAAATAAACTCACCTTGGCCCTGCAATACTGGAATGAGCGCATGACGCTCTCTGTTAAGCAATTGGCCCGCATCGTCCAGGCCGATGTCTCAGTGCTTAAGGCGGTATTACTCCAAAACAAAGAGTTCTAAGTCTACAGCACGCCCTGTTCGCGGGCTTTGGAGATCATTTCGGCGGTGTTTTTGGCGTCGAAGCGCTCCAGGAGACGCCGGCGGTACCACTTGATGGTGGGCAGAGACAGGTACAGCTTATCCGCAATCTGAGGACTGGTGAGGCCGGCGGCCAAAAGGGGCAGAATCTCCTTTTCACGGTCGGTCAGCTGCCCGTTTTCCTCCAGGTCAATGCGGGCCGATCCGTTCTCCAGGGCCTGGCCGATGACTTCGTTGGCCGCTTCATTCTCTTTGCGGAGGCGCCGGGTGCGCAGCAGAACCACAACTAGAGCTATCAGGGCCAGTGAAAGAAGAATGGCTCCGGTTGCGATGGCCCGGATTTGGCGTTTTTGGGTGGCCAGTACCTTGCCGGTAAGGTCCAGTGTGTAAAGACGGCTGCGGTACTCCTGGTCGTCATGGGTGGAGAAGTAGACATCGGCCTCTTGCAGATATTGCAGAGCTTTGCCGGTTTTGCCTTGCTCCAGACAGAGAGCCCCCAGTCCGGCTTTGGCGTTGGCAATCATCAGGGAGTCCTGAGCCTCCTGGCCATAGCGGAGCGCCTTGTCGTAGCATTCTTCAGCTTCGGCCAGGTGGCCTTTTTCCAGCCAGGTCTCTCCCATGTTGTGGTAGAGCACGGAACTGTTTTCTTTCCAGCCGTATTTTTCAAAGATGGCTCCCGCTTTTTCGTAGTACTCCATGGCCTGGGGAAGGGAATCCATCACGCTGTACAGGTTGCCGATGCTTCCGTACAGTTGGGAAGAAATGTCGTCGATGTTCTGCTCCTGATATCGGCCCGGCATCCTGGCGATGACATCGCGGGCAGCGTTGTAGTAGTAGAAGGCGCTGTCGTACTGCTTGCCGCCATAATGGTACTGGCCCAGCATGCGGTTGGCATCTACCATGCGCCAGAGCCAGTCCTTACGGGTGCCGAGTTCCAGTGCCTTCCGGGCATAATACATTCCCCGGTCCGGATTGATTTGGGAGTACCCGTACATCAGATTGCCATACGCTTGGATGATCGCGGTACACTGCCCGTCATCGGCCGATTCTAGTTTTTCCGGCGTCCAGTCCAGGACAAAATGTTCCAACGAATCCAGCTGATGACCCCGGTGGTCGGAGTATTGCGCCAGGGAAACGAGGGTTCCCGGCAGGAAGAGTATCAGGCAGATAAGAAGATGCTTTTTCATACTGCGAAGATACGAAAAAACACCTGGACATACGAAATAAAGGTTCAATTCTATCCGAACGGATAGGGAATACTATCCTTTAGGATGGTGTTTTTCTCCAAGATGATCACGAACTTTGTTTCCGGAAACAAAAACGGACAGTATGGTTATAACAGAAGACGAAGACGTGATTCGGATTTCACAGAAAGAGCACCGGATAATCCAGCTGATTGCCGACGGAAAAACCAGTCCGGAGATTGCGGAGGATTTGAACCTGACCCTGCACACCATCAAGTGGTACCGCAAGCAGCTCAAGGAAAAATTCAAAGTGGACAGCACTGCCCAGCTAATCCGTGTGGCCATCGAACAGAAACTGGTCTAACAGCACAAATTACTCATAATTATTCAATACCATGAAGAACAGAACTCTGATAGTGCTTTTCGCAGCTTTGATTGCGCTTGTCTGCTGCGGCGGCAATGCAAACAAGAAAACGGATAACGCTGCTGCTCCCGCACCCGCGGCCAAAGCGTCGGTCGAAGCGGTTGACCTTGGCCTGAGCGTAAAGTGGGCCGCTGTTAACCTGGGTGCCAAGGATGCCTCCGATCCGGGCAACTTCTATGCATGGGGCGAAACTGCCACCAAGAAGGAGTACAGTGGTAATACTTATATATTCAAAGACGGGTACAAGGTGAAAAAGTATTCCACCGAAGATGGGGATGCCAGTTCTGGAAAGGCCGATAAACTGATTGTCCTGCAGCCTGAAGATGACGCGGCTACTGCAGCCCTTGGCAAGGGTTGGCGTATGCCCACCCGGGCCGAAGCGATGGAATTGTTCACTAAGTGTACCTTCAGTTATGACAAGCCCGGTCTGGTGACAGTGACCGACCCTAACGGCAACAGCATCGACTTTCCCAAGACAGGATATTATGTCGGTGAGAAAATTCAGGAAGCCAACTACCCCTGGTGCTGGACAGCCTCCATGGCCTTGGCTTCGGGCACTCCCGTCGGCAGCGAGGATGCTATCGAGTGGCACGAGCGCCGTCAGGGCGATGCCATGCGTTTCGGTCACAAGGACTGCTACGGCCTGTATCGTGAGAACGGCCTTCCCATCCGCCCGGTTAAAGACTAATCAATAATCAGTAATCAATTATGAAGAGAATCTCTTTCGCAATCCTGTGCGCGGCTTTCCTGTCTGCAGGACTGGCAAGTGCCCAGACATCCAAGGACCTTACCCCCGACGAAATGGTTAAGCATGGGTTTGCCCTTACGTATGACTTTAACGGGGAAACAAACATCTACACAAACAAAGGCGACTGTTTCCGCCAGGATTCCGGTGAAGGTCCCGCCCACAATGTCTATATCTTTGTAAAAGGCAAGGGTAACGACCGCCGCGATGATATCTATCATGAAGATGAGGGTGTCTGGCATACGGAAAAGTTCCGCGCCGAGCAAACCGTAAACGGGTTCTTCTCCAGCTTCATTGCCGATAATCACGAGATTTTTGTCAATAATGGTTATCAAAAAACCGGTACCGCCACCATTTGCGGAAAGGAATGTGATGTCTATTCAGGCACCTATACCGGAGAGGGAAAGTTGGCTATCTACGGAAATCTGGGAAGAAGGAAAGGAACCAAAGGCGAGATTGCCGTATGGAACGGCTTCACTCTGCGCGTCAAATACTATGATGATGTGCTATGGGAATGCACCAATATCAAGGTGGGCATCCCAGACAGCGCATTTGACAAGAATCTGGATACTTCCTGGGCCAAATAGCTGGACTCATCAGGAACCTAATTACTCTAAAGCACACTTTCGCCATTCTACGGGCCAAAGTGTGCTTTAGCCTATAGTTCGGCCCCGGTCTAAAGCACAGTTTAAGCTCTGGGAGGCCGAAAACGTGCTTTAGACTATGCAGGCGAGGTGGGGTAAGGCACAGTTCAAGCGCTGGAAGGCCGAAAACGTGCTTTAGGCCAGGGGAGGGAAAGGAGGATATTTGCAAAAGCGGGGGAAAAAGGGTAAATTTGAGCCGTGGAAAGCGACTACATATGGGATCCGTTGCGGCGCAAGAGCGTTCGCAATACGCCGGAGGAGCAGGTGAGGCAATGGTTCATCTCCGTGCTGCACGAGGGGATGGGCGTTCCGGAGCACATGATGGGGAGTGAAGTGGCCCTCAAGCACGGTGCCAAGGAATACCGGGCCGATATAGTAGTCTATGACCGCAGTGCCAGACCTGTGATGATAGTGGAATGCAAGCGCCCGGAAGTGACCTTGGACCAGGAGGTGGTGGATCAGGCTTTGAGATACAACAATGAGTTGGATGTGAAGTACATAGCCATTACAAACGGACCCAAGACCTTTATCTTTGAGCGAACGGCCGAAGGATGGCAGTTCATGCAGAAGGCTCCTTTGTGGGAAGAGATGGCCGGCCGGGAATCATAAAACAGGATCATGACGATAACGGAAGGATATTTGGACCACCCGGTGTTCAGACTGGTGGGCGATACGGCCAGGGAGCTGGGCGTACGGGCTTTCGTGATAGGGGGCTATGTGCGGGACTGTTTCCTGGGCCGTCCCAACAAGGACATCGATATCGTGGTGGAGGGGAGCGGAATTGCCCTGGCCGAAGCCGTGGCCGCCAAGTGCCACGCCAAGGTGAGCGTTTTCCGCAACTTCGGCACCGCCATGCTCAAATACCACGGCATCGAGGTGGAATTCGTGGGGGCCCGGAAAGAATCCTATAACCGGGACTCCCGGAAGCCCATCGTGGAGGACGGAACCCTGGAAGAGGACCAGCTGCGGAGGGATTTCACCATCAACGCCATGGCTTTCAGCCTGCAGGAAGGGGATTTCGGCGCCCTCATAGACCCCTTCGGCGGTATCCGGGACCTGGCGGCCGGCATCATCCGGACACCGCTGGAACCGGAGCAGACCTATTCCGACGACCCGCTCCGGATGCTCCGGGCCATCCGTTTCGCCACGCAGTTAAGTACGGAGGAACAGACGTTTACCATTGTTCCGGAATCTTTGCAGGCTATGAAGGATATGGCCGGCCGGCTACAGATCCTCTCCCGCGAACGGATTGTGGAGGAATTGAACAAGATCCTGGTCACGCGCCGCCCTTCCATGGCTTTCGAGCTGCTGGAAGACACCCTCCTCCTGCCGCAGTTCCTGCCGGAGGTGAGCCGCCTCAAGGGCGTGGAAACAGTGGACGGAAAAGGACACAAGGAGAATTTTACCCACACCCTGCAAGTGGTGGACAATGTGGCCGATTACGAGATGGAAGCCATCGGCCAGCAGCGGCTGAAGGATTACGACGCCGAAGGCAACGCCACGCTCCGGACGGCTCCGGATGTGTGGCTTCGCTGGGCGGCGCTCCTGCACGATATCGGCAAGCCCGCCAGCAAACGCTATGTGGCGGGGCAGGGCTGGACCTTCCATGGGCACGAGGTAGTTGGCGCCCGGATGGTCCCCAAGATCTTCGAGCGGCTCCGCCTGCCCCTGAACGAAAAGATGAAGTACGTCCAGAAGCTGGTGAACCTGCACCTGCGGCCCATCGCGCTGGTGGACGACGAAGTGACGGACAGCGCCGTACGCCGCCTGCTGTTCGACGCCGGCAACGACATAGAGGACCTCATGCTCCTGTGCAACGCCGACATCACCTCCAAGAACCCCGCCAAGGTGGCCCGTCTGCGCCATAACTTCGAGCAGGTGAAGGCCAAGATGGCCGAAGTGGAGGCCAAGGACGAGATCCGCAACTGGAAGAACCCTATCTCCGGGGACTATGTCATGGAAGTCTTTGACATTGAGCCGTGTAACACCATCGGCCAGCTTAAGGAAATGGTGAAAAACGCCATTCTGGACGGGGAAATCCCGTACACTTTCGAGGCGGCCGATGCCTATATGCGTGCCCGTGCCGCGGAGCTGGGCCTGAAACCTCATGATTGACAGGTACATAAGCTACATCCGGGATGTCCGGCGTTATTCGCCCCGGACACAGGCTCTGTATGCCGCCGCCCTCAATGACTTTGCCGAGTGGTGCGGGGGAGAGCCGGACCTGATCCCTTCCCGGATCAGGGAATATGAGGCGCATCTGATCGATACCGGCTTCAAGGCGCGGACCGTGCACCTTCACATGAGCGCGCTCAGCGGGCTTTGCAACTTCCTGGTGAAGACCGGGGAAATGAAGTCCAATCCGGTGCGGACGGTGCGGCGCCCCAAGATGGAGAAACGCCTGCCGGAGTACTACACGGAAAAGGCCATGGATGCCTATCTGGAGGCCACCAAGGCCGATGCCGGGCAGGATACGCTGGACCTGCTGCTGCAATTGGGGCCAAGCGATAAAACGGCCGTGGAACTGTACCGGCGCAGGCTCCGCCGCCTGATAATCTCCCTCCTGTACGGAACCGGCATCCGCCGGGCGGAGCTCATCGGCCTGAAAGTGGGCAGCATAGATATGTCCCGCCATACGCTTCGCGTGCGCGGAAAAGGAGATAAGATGAGAGAAATTCCCCTGATTCTTTCGTTAAGTCAGGAAATTTCCTTATATTTACAAGCAGCTAGTTCGATGGCAGGGGGTGCCAGACCCTCCGACGCGCCGCTCCTGATTACGGAAAAGGGACGTTCCCTGTATCCGGAATACGTAGACCGGGCGGTAAAGGCGGAACTCCAGGGCCGGGAAGGCATCACCGGGAGGAAATCCCCCCACGTGCTCAGGCATTCGCTCGCAACCGCCCTGCTGGACGAAGGAGCAGACCTGAACGCCATCAAGGAGATGCTGGGCCACGAGAGCCTCGCCGCCACGGAGGTCTATACCCACAATTCCATCGAACGGCTCAAGGCACAATACATTAACGCCCACCCAAGGGCAAAAAAACAAGACAGTCATGATTAACGTCAAGTCCCTTAAGTTCGATGCAGACGAGAAGCTGCTGGACTTTATCGAGAAGAAAGTTGGAAAGGTAGAGAAGTTCTTCGACAACCTGGGTGACATAGATGTCACGCTGTCCCTGCTTCCGGACGCAGAAAACAAGTGCGTAAAACTCCAGACCCGTTTCCCCGGGGAAGACCTTGTGATAGAGCGTCATGCCCGTACTTTTGAGGAAGCCGTCACAGACGCGGCCGATGCCCTCAAGGAGAAGATTGTCCGCTCCAAAGAGAAGAAGTTCTCCAAATAAGTGGCCGGCAAGTCCTACATAGAATTAGACCGACAGGTCAAAAACATTCTTGAAGATGTCCGTAGCGGCATCTTCAAGTCTGTTTATCTGCTCATGGGGGAGGAGCCCTATTACCCGGACCTGGTGTGCGATGCCATCATAGACCATTGCCTCCAGGAATGGGAGAAGGACTTCAACGAAACCATCTGCTATGGCGGGGAGGTATCGGCCGATACGGTCATTACCGCCGCCCGCCGCTTCCCCATGATGGCGGAAAGACAACTGGTGGTGGTGAAGGAGGCCCAGCAGATGAAGGGGCTGGAAGACCTGGCCATCTATTGCCAGCAGCCGCTGGACAGCACCGTGCTGGTAATCCTCATGCACGGGGCATCGGCCGACAAGCGGAAATCCCTGTACAAGACCATCCTCAAAACCGGTGTGGTGGTGGAATCCACCGCCCTCAGGGACTATGAGATGCCGCAGTGGATCCAGGCCTATTACGAGGGCCGGGGGCTGCGCATCCATCCGGAGGCGGCCGTCCTGCTGGCGGAATCGGTGGGGGCGGACCTGGGGAAGATTGCCGTGGAGACGGAAAAGATGCTCAAAAACCTGCCGGAGGGCGTGCAGGAGGTCTCCGTGGCCGATGTGGAAAAGAATGTGGGCGTGAGCCGGCAGTTCAGCATCTTTGAACTCACCAAGTGCCTCAGTTACCGGGACGGAGCCCGTGCACTAAAGATTGCCGCCCACATCGGGGAGGCCCCCCGCTTTGCCCTTCCCATGGCCGTGGCCCCGCTCTTTACGCATTTCTACCGGATCCTGAAGTATCACGCCCTCCTGCAAAAAGGCCGGCCGGCCCCTGCCGATGCCGCCAAGGCGCTGGGCGTCAATCCCTACTTCCTGAAAGAATACGACGCAGCCGTGCGGAATTATCCTTTCCAGCGCTGCCAGGGGGTGATTTCCCTCCTGTGCGAATTTGACTATAAGGGGAAAGGCGGGGATGCCGGAGAGGCCACTCCCGCGGAGCTTCTCACGGAGCTTGTCGTAAAAATATTGAATTTTTAGTAAATTTTATTGCATTACAATAAATTATTATTATATTTGCAAAGAATTCCGGATTAAGCCGGAATGAAGATTGAATTATGGCAATCATTGAAGTAAAGAACGTAACAAAGACCTTCGGGGAAAAAGTGGCACTGGACAAGGTATCGCTGGAGATTCCGGAAGGAAAGATCTTCGGCCTGCTGGGGCCGAACGGAGCGGGTAAGAGTACCCTTATCCGCATCATCAACCGTATTACCATCGCAACGGAAGGCCAGATCCTCTTCAACGGACACCCTATCACGGAAGAGGACGTCTCCCACATCGGCTATCTGCCGGAAGAGCGCGGCCTGTACCGTAAGATGAAAGTAGGGGACCAGGCCATGTACCTGGCCCAGCTCAAGGGCATGAGCGCCTCGGAAGCGGCTTCGGAACTCAAGAAATGGTTTGTCCGCTTCGGCATCCAGGACTGGTGGAACAAGAAGGTGGAGGAACTCTCCAAGGGTATGGCCCAGAAACTCCAGTTCATCACCACCGTGGTGCACCGGCCTTCCCTCATGATCCTGGACGAACCCTTCTCCGGCTTCGACCCGGTGAACGCGGACCTCATCCGCAAGGTGATCCTGGAGCTCAAGGAAGAAGGTGCCACCGTAATCCTGTCCACCCACAACATGGAGTCCGTGGAGGAGCTTTGCGATGAGATAGCCCTCATCAACAAAGCCAAACTGGTGGTTACCGGTCCTACGGAGGAAATCCGCCGGCAGCACGGAGAGGACAATGTGGAGATCGAGTACACGGAAGACCTGGTGCGCAAGACCGCCGTGGTACCCCGTGCCGAAGTAAACGAGAAACTGATGGGATTCATCCAGGCCGGCATCCGCATCAATTCCTTCAAGGAAGTGGTGCCGCGCATGAACGATATCTTTATTAAACTGGTAACGGAGGAGGAATAGGTTATGAATATCAAGAAATTAGGAATCATTATCCAGCGTGAATACCTTAACAAGGTAAAGAAGAAGAGTTTCCTCCTTATCACGTTCCTGGCTCCCGTTTTCTTTGCGGCTATCTGCATCCTCCCCACCGTCATCATGATGAATACCAAGGAGGAGGCCAAGCAGGTGGGCGTCATAGACCGCTCCGGCATTGTCCTGCCGTACTTGGAAAGTAATGACGTGACCATCTTCAAGGATCTGGGCGCCGATGCATCCCCGGAGGCCGTGAAGGCCGATTTCGGCACATCCGGCGTGGACGTGCTCCTCACTATCTCCGAACTGGACACCCTGGGCCGGACCGTATCGGCCGACTGCTATAGCGAGAAACCCCTGGGCATGGATACCGGTTCCATGATCGAAGGCCGTATCAATGATGCGGTGGAAGCCTACCGCATTGAATCCTACGGCATCGAGAATCTGGAGGAAATCATGGCGGGCGTGAAGTCCAATGTGAAACTGCACAGCTATACCATTGACGAAAGCGGAAAGGAGAGTATCTCCGAAAGCGGCATCTATATGGCCCTCTCCATGCTCCTGGGCATTGCCATCTACATGTTCATCGCCCTGTTCTCCGGCATGGTCATGAGCTCTGTCATTGAAGAAAAGAGCTCCCGCGTGGTGGAGGTCCTGGTGAGTTCCGTCAAGGCCAGCGAACTCATGTTCGGCAAGATCATCGGCGTGGCGCTGGTGGCCCTTACCCAGTTCCTGCTGTGGATCGTACTCACGCTCCTGCTGGTAGGCGTTGCCATGGGCATCATGGGCAAGGACAAGATCATGGGCATGATGAACGATGACAGTACCACCCAGATGATGGAGCAGATGGCTTCCACCAGCGGTGTGCACCCCGGTGACATAGACCTGGAAAGCGCCCTGGCCGCCGCTACGGACACTACGGCCGTGGCTGCAGGAGAACCTTCCGGCATGGAGGTGGTCATGAGCACCCTGGGCAACATCAACCTGGGCCAGATCGTCATCGCCTTCCTGTTCTTCTTTATCTTCGGCTACCTGCTGTATGCCTCGCTGTTCGCAGCCATCGGCTCGTCGGTGGAGAATGAGGGAGACAGTTCCCAGCTCCAGCTGCCGGTGACCATTCCGCTCATGCTGGGCTTCTTTGTGGCGCTGTACGCCTTCAAGGCTCCGGACAGCCCGCTGGTGTTCTGGTTCTCCATGATTCCGTTCACCAGTCCCATCGTGATGCTGGCCCGCATCCCCTTCGGGGTTGCCACCTGGGAGCTCGTCCTGTCCATCGTCCTGCTGGTAGGCACCTTCGTCGCCTGCGCGTGGGCATCGGCCAAGATTTACAAGGTGGGCATCCTCATGTATGGTAAGAAATCAACCTTTAAAGATCTCTGGAAATGGCTAAAACAGAAGTAAAACAGTATCTGGGATACCTGGCGTGGCTGCTTATCCTCGCCGGCGTGTTCTTCGCCGTCCGGGCCGCCATGGCTCCTCGCGGGGAGGATATCTCCTGGCAGCCCGTGAAAATGGACGGTCACCGTACAGGTACCGTCTGCATCACCCAGGAGAATGTGGATACGGCGCTGGGCGTCTTTGAAGACGACGGCTATCATGCCCCCAACGGTGTGGCCTTTGACGTGGATTCTCCGGTGCCTCAGGCCGCCGAAGCCCTCATGGAGGTGCAGCCCCGACTGTCCTATCTGAAGGAAGTGGTGGGTCACAGTGCCCGGATGATGGACAATGCGCGTGAGCATGATATGGCCCTTTCCAATCTCTTTGTGGACGTGCTCCGGGAAGCCGGCTCCAAGTATTACAAGGTGCCCATGGACTTTGCCATCACCAATTATGGCGGAATCCGTGTTCCCATGCCGGAAGGTGCCATCACCCTGGACGACATAGCCTCCATGTTCCCTTTCAAGAACTATATGTGCTATGCCAAGGTGAAGGGCAGTGAACTTACCCGGCTGTTTGAACAGCTTGCGGAAACGGAGGAATTCCAGGCCATCAGCGGCGCCAGGGTAAAGGTGAAGGGGCATAAGCTGGAGAGCGCCCTCATCGGCGACAAGCCCATCGACCCCAAGAAAGTATACAACGTTACCACCATCGACTTCCTGCTGGACGGGGGAGACGGCATCCGTATCGGTGCCATGGCCCAGGATGTGAAGCTCAGCCGCGTCCTCCTGAAGGATATCATGCTGGACTATATCCGGGACTGTGAATCCAAGGGCGTCGCCATTGATTCCGCTCCGGACGGAAGAGTTATTTTGGAGGACTAAGCCATGAAGACAACGAATATCATAAAGATTGGACTTATCGTCCTCACCTGCTGCCTCGTGGGCTGGTGCCTCGGCATGGGCATCAAGAAGGCCAGGCAATCCAAACCCACGCTCACCATCCTGCATTCCAACGACACCCACAGCCAGATGGAACCCATCCGCACCGGTCCCGACGCCGGTCTGGGCGGCCTGCTGGAGCGCGCTGCCTTCGTGGACAGCGTCCGCCGGGCCGATGGCAGGGAGAACGTGCTGCTGCTGCATGCCGGAGACTTCTGCCAGGGAACCACCTATTTCTCGGAGTTCCGGGGAACCGTGGAGGTCCAGGCCCTTAACGCCATGGATTATGACGCCGTCACCCTGGGCAACCACGAGTTCGACAACGGTCTGGAAGGCCTGGGAGAAATGCTTTCCGGCGTTGTGCCCCCGGTGGTGGTGTGCAACTTCGACTTCTCTCCTTTCGAGGCCGGCAAGTATATCAAGCCGTACGTGATAGTGGAGAAGGCCGGACGCAAGATAGGCATCATCGGCGTGGTGTGCAGCCTTAAGTCACTGGTCTCCGGCGAAACGGCAGACCGTCTTCCGGAATATGACATGATCCCCACCGTGCAGAAATATGCCGATCTGCTCCGTCCCCGGTGCGACATGGTGATTGCCCTCACGCACTTAGGCTATACGGAGCATTCGCCCGGCGACATGACGGATCCCAAGCTCTGCGCCGCTACCCGGAACATCGATCTGTTCGTAGGCGGTCATTCCCACACCTATCTGGAAGATATCGCGTGGGAAGAGAACCTGGACGGGGTGAAGATCCCCATCGTCACTTCCTATGAGTGCGGCGCCTACGTGGGACAGATGCACTGGAACAAGTAGCTAGTAATTGTCGGTAGTCCGGTACACCAGATCCAGGATTTCCTCTCCATAGCGCTTTAGCATGGCAAGGCCGATGCCCGGGATTTCCAGCAGTTCCATTTCGGAGAGCGGGGCTGCATCGGCGATGGCCAGCAGGATTCGCTGATGCAGGATGTGATAGGCCGGGACATTTTGCTCCTGCGCCTTTTCCCGGCGCCACTGGATCAGCGCTTCTTCCAGGGCGGGATGCAGGTTCAAGTAGTTGGCCCGGGGATCCTTAGCCGCGTAGCACACAAAGTTTACAGCCCGCCGGATGTTGATTCCGCAGTGCTGGATGGAATAGGACAATTCCCTGTAAAGGCCGTCCTCCCACTCCATGGGGGGACGGCGTTTTGTCACTTCCGGGAAATCATAGTCGGAATGAAAGAAGAGATGGCCGTTTTCGTCCACTTGGATTTGTAATAACTGTTTCATGTCTCTATGTTTTCTGCAAAGGAAAGAAAGCCGATCCGTGTTCGCAAAAAATGAAACGTTTAATTTGAAAAACAGGCCTGGAACGTGCTGGGAGGCCGATTTTGGCCTCACTTTTTTGCCCGGAATCCGTCAAAAAACTTTCACGGGACAAAAAAACGGCCCTGCAATGGGCTGCAGGGCCGGAAAGGTTCAAAAAAGTGATACGGCAGATTACAGGATATTCATGGACTGTTCCCGGATTTTCTCCAGTTCGTCCTTCATCCTTACCACCAGTTGCTGGATGCCGGCGTGGTTGGCCTTGGAACCGGTGGTGTTGATCTCCCGGCCCATCTCCTGGATGATGAAGCCCAGCTTCTTGCCGGGGTAAGGCTCCGAATCAATCACTTCCATGAAGTATTTGCAGTGCTGGCGCAGGCGCACCTTCTCTTCATTGATGTCGTATTTCTCCAGATAGAAGATCATTTCCTGCTCAAGACGCTCCGGGTTGGGTTTGGCAGCGAGTTCCGCCAGGGCTTTGTCAAACTTCTCCCGGACGGAGACGATGCGCTCTCCTTCAAGGGCTTCCACCTGTTCGTACAGCTTCAGGATGCTGTTCACCCGGGAAGTGACGTCGGCATACAGGGCCTTGCCTTCATCGGCACGGTAAGCGCAGAGCTGCTCCAGGGCGCTGTCCAGGGCGGCCGAAACGGCAGGCCAGTCTTCCGGCCCTATCACATCGGCCTTCCGGGCGTCCACCACATCCGGGAGACGGAGGATGGCGTTGGCCAGGATGCTGCCCACGCCGGGATCCTTGAGAAAGGTCTTGGTCATGACCGTCTCTTCGTCCAGGGCCTTTACGGCGCTTTTCCAGTAGCTGTGGAAGACCTCCTGGTTCACGCAGTGGGCCGAGTCCGAGGCACCTGCCTCGAAGGTGAGATACAGGTCTATGGTTCCGCGTACCAGCTTTTCCGCTATGCGTTTGCGCACTTCCAGGTCTTTGTCTTTGGGAAGTAGGGAACTCTTGAGGTTGATATCGGCACTCTTGCCGTTGAGGGAGCGGATCTCCAGGGTGATCTTTCCTCCAGCGATTTGGGCTTCGGCTTTGCCGTAGCCGGTCATGGACTGAATCATTATATTGGTTTTTTGCTTTGCAAAGATAGTGAATTATTCCTAAATTTGTAAGATGGAACTAAACACCACAGTCTGCCATATGAAAAAGACCCTTGTTTTGCTGGCCGTCACGGCCCTGTTATGCTCCTGCGGCGCTTCCCGTCCGGCCGAGGTACTGGACTCGGAGCGGGCAGTGGAAGTAGGTTACGGTAAGGAAGTTAAGCGCAACCTTTCCCAGCCGGTGTCCGTGGTGGACGCCCCGGAAAACAATACGTACCGGAACATCTATGAGATGATCCAGGGCAAGTGCCCCGGTGTACAGGTAATGGGTGACAGGATCATTATCCGGGGAGTTTCCACCCTCAATTCCTCCACGGACCCCCTCTTCCTGGTGGATGGACAGCCTGTTACAAGTATCGCCCACATCAATCCCAATGACGTGAAAAGCATCAGCGTGCTCAAGGATTCCGCCGCTGCCATTTATGGTAACCGGGGTGCCAACGGTGTCATAGCTATAACCCTCAAGTAACTAATATAATGATTGTCAAGTCTTTCCTGCTCAAGCAGGACACCATTAAATCCATTTCCGCCCTTTGCGGGAAGGATACGGTGGCCGTTATCCGGCCGGAGAAGAAAATCGAGAACATTTTGCGGGAAGCCGTCCGCAAGACCATCCGGGAAAAGAAATCGGCCCGGGAGGAAATGGAACAGGTGAAGTCGTATTTCGCCGCCCTTTCCTCTTCCGCAGCGTATCAGGAGAAGGCCTCCCAGATTATCAGCTCCATCGAGGGTTATCTGCGGGAGGGCATGTACGTGATCACTTCGGAGATTTCCATCCAGGACTATGTGCTGGCCCGCTGCGCCCGCCTTTGCGCGGAAGCCGTGAACGACAGGGTCAGGGGCGTCCTTATAGACGGTACGGAGCTCATGCTCTGTCATGCCGATGCCAAGGGCGTACAGCATTTCGACTGGGTGGGCTCCCGCCAGCAGATCAAGGACCGCGTCCCGGAGGAAGGCCCCGTCGTAATCCCCGGCGGCTATGGACGGCTGGATTCCGGCTATGTGGTGCGCGTGGGCAAGGACGGCGCACACATGATGGCCTCCCTCATCGGCGCCACGCTCAAGGCGGAGAGCATCGTATTTTTCATTGAAGGACGCGGCATAGACGGTATCCCGGCCATGACGTACGATGAGGCGGCGCACTTCTGCTCATCGGCCCATGCACCCTTCGCCTCCAGCGCCATCTGGCCCGCCAAGAACGGGGAAATTCCCATCCTGGTAAAGGATATCCAGGACAACAGCTTCGAAGGCACCATCATTTCCACAGGATCTGCCCATAAGACGGATGTCATCTGGGACAAGGACCTCACCCTGGTTACCGTGTACGGTACGGGCCTGCTGGGCCGGGTGGGCATGTCCTCCTCCATTTTCTCCTGCCTGGCCAAGGTGGGTGTGAACGTGCGTTTCATCGCCCAGACCTCTTCCGAATACAGTATCAGTTTCGCCGTACGCAATGCCGATAAGGAAAGTACCCAGGAGGCTCTCCGCGGCCTGTTCCAGGACAATCCGCTCCTTCCGCTGGACGACGTGGTGGTGGTGAACAAGGAAGTGGGTATCGTGACGGTATTCGGCAGCCGCATGCGCAACCTTCCCGGCACTTCCGGCAAGGTGTTCGGCCTGCTGGGTGCCTCCGGTATCAACATCATCGCATCGGCCCAGGGCGGAGAAGAGTTAAGTATCTCCCTGGTGCTGGAAGAGCAGGATGTGGATAAGGCGGTGAAGCTGCTAAAGGCTTAGCGTTTGTAAATCTTGAAGCGCCAGGTGATGCCGATGTCGATGTTGTTTACGGCATCGTGGTTATCCCGGAAATAGGCCACGTGGATGCGCAGGTTGTCGTTTCCCAGGGGGAAGTATTCCACACCGGCGCCACCGTAGAAATAGTCGTTCCCGGCCGGGAGCGTAAGGTCATAGGAGATGCCGTCAATGTCCACGTTGGCGGCATCGTTCCGTTCATAGCCCACCTTGGTGCAGAGGTTCCACTTGCCCAGGGTGAGGATGGCTTTCACAATGACGGACCAGTCCGACAGCCAGTTCTTCTGCTGGAAGGACGCCCGGTCTATGAGGTCCAGGTCCACCACCAGCGCGCCCAGCTCGAATTTGTTGCCCAGTACCAGATAGTTCATCTTGCGGGCGTACATGTCTTCCACCAGGTTGTAGCTCCAGACGGTCTTCCAGCGCGGCAGGATGTGCCCGTTCCAGTACAGATTGTAGGAATACGCGTTCTGCGTGACGGGTGAGATGGGGGAGGGAATGAACTGGAGGGAAATGGACTGGCCCGGCGCCGGAGAGTAGGCGGCGCTGATACCGAAAGCGTAATACTGGTAGAGGTTGTTGGTGAAGGCGCCGTAATAGTAGACGTCGATGGGGGCCGAATCTATTTCGTAGCCGCCCAGCAGGATGGGCTGCTTGCCAAAGGTGAAGGACCACTTGGGCGCGGCCTGCCATTTGAGCCATAGGAAGTCCGTGGCGTTGAAGGGATTGGTGTCCTCGATCTTCTTGTTCAGGCGCTGCCGGATGCGGAAGGAAAGCTTGTCCGTAAGCTGGCCCATGATATGGAGATTAAGGTATTCCCCCTGGAAGTGCGAGCTGTACACGCCTTCGCGCGTTTCCTGGTGGAAACTGGCGCGGGTGTCCACGGAGACTTCGTCTACATGCATCTGCTGGGCCAGCGCCGCCACCGAGAGCAGCAGGCCGGCAGTAAGGATGGCAAGTCTTTTCATAGCTGAGGCGGCGCCTACTTGATAATCTTTTCTTCCTTGAATACTTTGGTGAGGGCTTCCACGGCGCGGTCCACCTGCTCACGCGTGTGGGTGGCCATGAGGGAGAAGCGGATGAGGGTATCCTGCGGGGCGCATGCCGGCGGAATGACGGAGTTGATGAACACGCCTTCGTCAAAGGCCCGTTTTGTCACGATGAAGGTCTTTTCCAGGTCACGCACGTACAGCGGGATGATGGGGCTTTCCGTCTCGCCGATCTCAAAACCTGCCTCCTTGAAGCGGCGCAGGGCATAATTGGTAACGTCCCAAAGCTTGGTGATGCGCTCCGGCTCCTGCTGGATAATGTGCAGGGCTTCCAGGGCCGATGCCGTTGCGGCGGGCGTATCCGAAGCCTGGAAGATATAGGTGCGGGCGGTGTGGCGAAGCCAGTTGATGATAATCTTATCGGCCGCGATGAAACCGCCGATGGCGGCCAGGCTCTTGGAGAAGGTGCCCATGATAAGGTCCACCTCATTGGTGAGGCCGAAGTGGTTGCACACGCCGCGGCCCTGCTTGCCGAAGACACCCAGGCCATGGGCCTCGTCCACCATGATGTAGACGTTCTTGTACTTGTGCTTGAGTTCCACGATCTCCGGCAGTTTGGCCAGGTCTCCCTCCATGGAGAACACGCCGTCCACCACGATGAGTTTCACGCTGTTGGGGAGGCAGCGGCGGAGGCAACGCTCCAGGTCCTTCATGTCGTTGTGCTTGTAGTGGAGGCCCTTGGCGAAGCTGAGCCGGCGGCCGTCCACGATGGAAGCGTGGTCACGGTCGTCGCAGATAATGAAGTCGTCCTTGGTGAGGAGCTGGGGGATGACGCCGCTGTTCACCGTAAAGCCGGTGGAGAATACCAGGGCCTCGTCTTTTCCCACGAATTCGGCCAGTTCCTTCTCCAGCTGGACGTGGATGTCCAGCGTGCCGTTAAGGAAACGGGAACCGGCACAGCCGGAGCCGTATTTCTTGAGGGCTTCCACCCCCGCGTTTATCACTCGCTCATCTCCCGTGAGACCGGTATAAGCGTTGGAACCGAACATCATGATCTGGTGACCGTCCATGGTTACCTCGGTTCCCTGTTTGCTGGTAATTTGGCGGAAATAAGGGTAAATACCCTTTTCTATCATCTTCTGGGGCAAATCGTATTTTGCCAGCCTTGCATGTAAAAGTCCCATCTTTAAAGGTTTTAGCGGATGCAAAATTAACAAAAAAATCGTACATTTGTAAACTATTACAAAAAATAGATATGGAAGAGCGTAAACTTAACTTTTTGGAAGAAATCATTGAACGGGACCTGGCAGAGGGGAAAGTGGACTCCATCATGACCCGTTTCCCCCCGGAACCCAACGGCTATCTGCACCTGGGACATGCCAAGAGCATCTGCCTCAATTTCGGCCTCGCACAGAAATATGGCGGCAAAACCAACCTCCGCTACGACGATACCAATCCCACCAAGGAAGACACGGAATACGTGGATTCCATCAAGGAAGACATCCGGTGGCTGGGCTTCCAGTGGGACAAGGAGCTGTATGCCAGCGATTATTTCGACCAGCTCTATGAGTGGGCCGAAGACCTCATCAAGCGCGGCCTGGCCTATGTGGACGACCAGACCCAGGACCAGATCCGGGAGAACCGCGGTACCGTGGAGAAGCCCGGAACCCCCAGCCCCTGGCGGGATCGCAGCCCGGAAGAGAACCTCCGGCTGTTCCGTGAGATGAAGGCAGGAAAGTATGCGGAAGGGGAGAAGGTCCTCCGCGCCAAGATAGACATGGCCCATCCCAACATGATGTTCCGGGATCCGCTCCTGTACCGCATCAAGTTCGCCCACCATCACCGTACCGGGGACAAGTGGTGCATCTATCCCATGTACGACTATACCCACGGCCAATGTGATTCCATCGAGCACATCACCCACTCCATCTGCACGCTGGAGTTCGATGTGCATCGGCCTTTGTACGACTGGTTCATCCAAACCCTGGGCATCTATCCTTCCCATCAGTACGAATTCGCCCGCCTCAACCTCACCTACACCCTCATGTCCAAGCGCAAGCTGCTGGAACTGGTGCAGAAGGGCCTGGTTAGCGGATGGGACGACCCTAGGATGCCCACCCTCTGCGGTGTGCGCCGCCGCGGCTATACCGCCAATGCCCTCCGCATGTTCTGCGACAAGATAGGCGTCTCCAAGCGGGACCAGCTCATGGACATCCAGCTGCTGGAATGGTGTGTGCGTCAAGACCTTAACGAGCGTTCCAACCGCTACATGGTGGTGCAGGATCCCGTTAAACTCACCATCACCAACTGGGAACCCGGCAAGGTGGAATGGTTCGACTGCCCGCTCAATCCGGCCAGTCCGGAAGGCGCCAAGCGCAAGGTCCCCTTCACCGGAAATCTGCTCATAGACCGGGCCGATTTCATGGAGGACGCCCCCAAGAAGTTCTTCCGCCTGAAGCCGGACGGAGAGGTGCGCCTCAAGTACACCTATATCGTCAAGTGCAACCAGGTTATCAAGGACGAAAACGGGGAAGTGGTGGAACTCAAGTGCACCTACGACCCTTCCACCGAGTATCGTCCCGTGAAGGGCACCATCCACTGGGTTTCCGCCGCCCATGCCAAGGAACTGGAACTGCGTAACTACGACCGCCTCTTCACCCTGGCCGATATGTCCCAGGTGCCGGAAGACAAGGATTACAAGGATTTCCTGAATCCGGAGAGCCTGGTCGTGGGCAAGGGCTATGCGGAACCGGCCCTGCTGGAGGACGCCTCCGGCATCGCCGTCCAGTTTGAGCGTACAGGCTATTATGTGAAGGACAAGGACTCCACGCCGGAGCTTCCCGTCTTCAACAAGACCACTTCCCTGAAGGACTCCTACAAACCGGAATAGATTCTTCACTGCGTTCAGAATGACAGACGGGAACATATCGGACAATTCCAGAAGGATCGCTAAAAACACGGTCCTTCTGTATTTCCGTATGTTCCTGCTGATGGTGGTGGGGCTCATCACCTCCCGCGTGGTGCTCCGGGCCCTGGGCCAGGAGGACTTCGGCATCTACGGAGCTGTCGCCGGCGTGGTTACGCTGTTTACGGTATTCACGGGCTCCATGTCGGCCGCCATCAGCCGTTTCATTACCTATGAACTGGGCCGGGAAGAGGAAGGGACGGATCTGAGGAAGGTCTTTTCCACCGCCGTCTCCATCCAGCTGGTGCTGTCGGCCATCATCGCCCTGCTGGCCGAACCCATCGGCCTGTGGTGGCTCCAGAACAAGATGGTGCTGCCTCCGGAGCGGCTGGAAGCGGCCCGATGGGTGCTGCATTTTTCGCTCATCTCCCTGGTGATCCAGTTGGTGAGCGTCCCGTACAATGCCGATATCATCGCCCGCGAACGGATGGATGCCTTTGCGTGGATCAGCATTTTCGAAGGGCTGGGAAAACTGGCCGTAGCCTACTGCATTGCGGTTTCTCCGGTAGACAAACTGGTGCTGTATGCTGCGCTCCTGGCACTGGTGAGCCTGCTCACCCGGCTGGCCTACGGCATATTCTGCCGTCGGACTTTTCCCGAAGCCCGTTATAACTGGAAGCTGGACCGGAAGCTCTTCGGGCGGATGTTCTCGTTCGCGGGCTGGAATTTCATCGGCTCGGGTTCGGGCATCCTGCGGGACCAGGGCGGCAACCAGCTGCTGAACCTGTTCTTCGGCCCCGTGGCCAACGCTTCCTGGCTGCTGGCCTCGCAGGTGAACGGAACGGTGCAGAAGTTCGTCACCAGCTTTACCACCGCCATCAATCCCCAGATTACCAAATCTTACGCCAGCGGGGACCGGGACTATATGATGTCGCTGGTTTTCAAGGGCTCCCGGATGAGCGTGTACCTGCTCCTCCTGGTGGTGTGCCCGGTCTTTTTCAACGCCAGGTTCCTGGTGGACCTGTGGCTGGGGGCCGATGCCGTGCCGCCGGATGCCGTCACCTTCATCCGCCTGATCCTGCTGTACCTGATGGTGGAGTCCATCTCCTACACCATGGTCACTGCTATGCTGGCTACGGGCGACATCCGGAATTACCAGATCCTGGTGGGTGGGCTGCAGTTGCTTAACGTGCCCGTCGCGTGGCTGTGCCTGAAACTGGGCGCTCCCGCCCAGTGCATCTACTGGGTGGCCATCGGGGTGGCGTGTTGCTGCCTGGCCGCCCGGCTGCATATGCTAAAGGGGATGATCGGCCTTCCCGTGGACCGCTTCCTCCGGGAAGTGCTTCTGAATGAGGTGCGTGTGGTCCTGCTTTCTATGTTTTTTGGCTGGTTCCTGTCCCGGCTTCTGCCGCTGGACAGCTGGTGGGGCTTCCTGGTCCACGTCTTTGGCTCCCTGACGTTTACGGGGCTGACGGTATGGATGGCGGGTTTCTCCCGGGAGGAACGGACGCAGTGGAAACAAAGGATCTTAAGGCGCCATGATTAAGCTGGCTCATAGGGAAGACTGCTGCGGCTGCGCTGCCTGTGCCGCCGCCTGCCCCCACGGTGCCATCCGGATGGAGGCCGACGGAATGGGCTTCCGCTATCCGGTGGTGGACACCTCCCTTTGCGTGGATTGCGGTCTGTGCGAAGAAGTCTGCGCCTTTAAGCCGATAACAGCGGAGAAGAGTCCCAGGGCCGAAGCCATCCGTTTCCCGTCCCTGCTGGAGGGGAGCCAGAGCGGGGGACTGGCCGTCGCCTTGATGCGGAAGGCCATCGGGGAAGGCTATGTGGTGTACGGTGCTGCTTTGGATTCAGATTTAGTAGTTCGCCACCGCCGGGTCGCAACCCAGGAAGGTCTGGAGCCTTTACGGCTCTCCAAATACGTCCAGAGCGATATGGACGGCATTCCCGGTCAGGTACTGCAGGACCTGGAATCCGGGAAGAAAGTGCTCTTCACCGGAACGCCCTGCCAGTGTGCCGGCATCGGTTCGCTCTGCGGTGCCCATCGGGAAAACCTGCTTTTGGCCGATATCCTCTGCCACGGGGTGCCGGCTCCTGCGGTTTGGAAAGGCTATCTGGGTTTTTCCGCCGCCCGGAAAGGCGCGGTTGTGAGCGGAGCGCTCTTCCGCGACCCTTCCCTGGGCTGGCACGAACACAGGGAGCGCCTAAGCTATGGAGACGGAAGCAGCGAAGTGCGTAACAACTATACTTTCCTCTTCTACCGGCATCTGATGCTTCGCCCTTCCTGCAACCGCTGCCCCTTTGCCAGCCTGAACAGGCCTTCCGACATTACCATGGCCGACTGCTGGGGTGTGGAAAAGGCGTTGCCCGGCTTTGCCGACGACAACAGGGGCTGCTCCCTGCTGCTGGTGAATACCCCTGCCGGGGAGGGCTTTACGGCTGCTTTCCCGGATGCGTGCGAACGGAGGCCGATAGACGTACAAAAGGTGCTGCAGAGGAACATGTTACGGCCTACAAAAGCCAATCGTTATGCAAAATCGTTTGAAAATGATTATATTCGCAAAGGATTCGCTTTTGTGGATGGGCATTATGGCCGCGAATCCCTGAATTACAGGATAGAAAAATGGATCTGGTCCGTGAAAAAACGCTTCCGCAGATGAGGGTGGGAATCGTCACATTCTCCGCCGCGTACAATTATGGAGCGGCGCTGCAATGCCGATGCCTTCTGGAGGTTCTCCGGGGGCTGGGGCTGGAGGCGTATGTCCTGGATTATCGGCCCGCTTATCTTACGGAGCCCTATAAGATCCTTAAACCGTACTATTTCAAGAAGCTTTCCATCCTCCTGTCCCTGCCCTGGCGCTTCTGGGGCGCCTGGCGCCGGGACCGCCTGTTCCGGCAGTTCCGGAAAACCCTTTCCCCGGTCCCTTTTGGAGCCGGAGGGGTGGACGCCGTCTTCTTCGGCAGTGACCAGATCTGGAATCCCCGCATCTGCAGGGGACTGGATCCGGTGTTCTTTGCTGCCATCCCGCCCTTTTCCGCTACCTGCAACATCGCCTATGCCGCCAGTGACGGATCCGTGCCGCTGACGGCCATCCAGGCGGCCGAGTTTCAGCGTTATCTGCAGCATTTCCATCGGATCGGGGTACGGGAGCAGTCCCTGCAGGACCGCCTGTCGGCCTGGGGCGTCACCTCCACCGTTACGCTGGATCCGGTGCTGCTGGCCGGACGTTCCGTGCTGGACAAAATGGCTACATACCGGCAGGAAGGGGAGTCTTATGTACTGACGTATGAAGCGGTAGACAACCCCTCCGTCCGCTCCCTGGCCGCCTCGCTGGGACCGCGGAAGGTCATTTCCGTGGCCCGGGAGCCCTATTCGGAAGGAAGCAACCGCTATGGTCCGGAAGAATTCGTGGCCCTGGTGAGGGATGCTTCCTCCGTGGTTACTACATCCTTCCACGGGGTGGCCCTGTCGCTGCTGTATCACAAAGTGTTTTATTACGTGGAAACAGGAAGTCCGGCCGACGACCGCATCCGGAGCCTGCTCACCGCCATCGGCCTGGAAGGACGGATGGTCCCTCCGGGCGCTACCCTCCCGCATAAGCCGATAGATTATTCATCGGCCGATGCCGCCCTCTCCGTGCTCAGGGCCCGTTCCCTGGACTTTATCAAGGAGGCATTGCAAACTTCAATGCCCAGTTGTACAGACGTCTAAAAGAAGCAATATGCGAATAGGAATTGTCACACAGCCCCTTTCCGCCAATTATGGCTGCCTGCTGCAGAATTATGCCCTGCAGCGGGTGCTCCGCGAAATGGGACACGATCCCGTTACGCTGGATTATCTTCCCGTCACCAGTTTCCGCCAGTACATGAAATCCTTGTTTCGCCGGGTGTTCCTGAGGGCACCCTACCGACCTCTGTTCCCTAAGCGACAGCCCCAGTTCGAGGCTTTTGTCCGGGAACATATAGCTACCGTACCTACTGGTCATCGATACAAAAAATCCCTGCTGGAGAAGTATAATATTGATGTTTTGCTTGTGGGAAGCGACCAGGTGTGGCGTCGCTCCTTCAATCCTCGCACGCTCCCGGATATGTTCCTTGCCTTTGCCGGCTCTTTCACCGGCCCCCGGATCGCCTACGCCGCCTCCTTCGGCATAGACAGCTGGGATGCCGATGAAAAGACACGGGCAAAGTGCCGTTCCCTGGTAAAGAAGTTCCAGTCCATCTCCGTGCGGGAACCTTCCGGCATCAGTATCTGCCGGGAAGAGCTGGGCGTAGAAGCCATACTGGCTCCGGATCCCACCCGGCTGCTCACCAAGGCCGATTATCTCTCCCTGTGCCAGTCCGTCCCCGTCGCCACGGAACCCTATATCGCCGCCTATATCCTGGATGTGAACCTGAATGCGGAACGGCAGCTGGACCAGATGGCCATAGACACCGGTTTCCCCATCCGGCGCTGCACCGGCGGCAAGGGCGCCTCCCTCACTGTAGAGCAGTGGCTGGCCCTTTTCCGCGACGCGGAGGAAGTTGTGACGGACAGCTTCCATGGCGCCTTCTTTGCCGGGCTGTTTGGAAAAAAGAGTATCATCATAGAGAACGAGAGACGCGGGCGGGAACGCTTTGAGACCCTGAAAACTTCCGCTACCGAGGAAGAGATCGGCCGTCAGGGACGGGCCATCCTGGAACAGGCCTTAAGTATGAGCAAGAACAGTTGATATGCCCAAAGTCAGTGTCATCATTCCCAGTTACAACCTGGGCAATTATCTGCCGCAGACGTTAAGAAGCGTGATGGACCAGACCTTTGCGGACTGGGAATGCCTGGTGGTGGAAAACGGCTCCACAGACGGCTCCCTGGCCATCGTGAACGAATTCTGCGCCTCGGACGAGCGGATAATCCCGGTGGTGTATACGGAAAACCAGGGGGTGGCTGCCGCCCGGAACCGCGGACTGGAGCTGGCGGAAGGGGAGTTCATCCTTTTCCTGGATGCCGATGACCTCCTGTCCCCGCATTATATGGAGGCCGCCATGGCCGCCTTTAAACTGGACCCTTCCCTGGATCTGGTCTATGGAAAGGCACAGCGTTTTGGAACCCAGACTTCCTGGGATCTCCCGGCCTTCTCCATGGACACCATGCTCTCCAGCAACTGCCTCTATGTGAGCTGCTTCTTCCGCCGCTCCGCCGCCGTTTCCTTCGACCCTGCCTTCAAGACCGGTTACGAGGACTGGGATTACTGGCTAACATTCTTCGAGCACCTGGACCATGAGCCCAAAGTGCTGCGCCTTCCCTCCGTGTGCTTCTATTACCGTACCCGTCGCCATTCCCGGAATTCCGCTGTGACGGACCAGGCCCTGAAGGGCATCCGCCATGCTCTGTGGGAGAAGCATAAAGCCCTGTATGCCAAATACTTCTGTGATCCTTGCCAGACGGTGGAGTATAAGCGTATGGAGCGCTCCTTCCAAAAGGCTTCCCGCTGGTCCCTGGCCTGGAAACTCCGGGTCTTCTTCCGTAAGTTCTTCGCATGAAGAAGGTCCTGGTCATAGTGGTCACCCACAACGGGATGCACTGGCTGGAGAGCTGCCTTTCTTCCGTCGCCAAGGAGGATGTGTACGTCCTGGACAACGACTCTACGGACGGATCGGCCGACTATGTGCAGGCACATTTCCCTCAGGTGCACCTGGTCCGCAGTGCCGATAACCTGGGCTTCACCGGCGGCAACAACCTGGGCTTCCAATACGCCCTGGAGCGGGGTTACGACTATGTTTACCTGCTGAACCAGGACGCCTGGCTGGAAGAAGGCGCCCTTGAAAAGCTGGTCTCAGCCGCCGAAGCCCAGCCGGATTATGCCGTCCTGAGCCCCTTGCAGCTCCAGGCCGACGGCAGCACCTTCGACCGCCAGTTTGCCAAACTCTTCGGCTCTGCGGAGGGTGTATGTTCCCAAACCTCTGGCCACCCTCGGCCGGATAAGAGGGAGGGGCCCGCTGCCGAAGGCAGTGGGAGGGGCCGTAGCGAAGCGGAGGCGGTTTGGGAACATACACCCTCCGCAGAACCGGTTGAGGTTAACCGCATCATGGCGGCTCATTGGCTGATGCCGCTTAAGGCGGTCAAAGAGATCGGCCTGTTTTCCGAACTGTTCCCTTATTACGGGCAGGACGACGACTGGTGCCACCGGGCGCATTATCACGGATGGAAAGTGGGTGTGGTGCCCCAGGCCCGTGCCGTCCATGACCGGGCACAGCGGCAGGAATCCAAGGAGCGCATCATCGACCGCAATTACCGCGTAGGCTCCCTGATCCGCCTCTGCGATATCAATCGGCCCCTTTGGGAACGCTTCCTCTTTGTGTGTCTTTTCACCTTGGTAAAAGCGGTCAAATACCGCAGCCTGCTACCTTTCAAGCACTTCCGTAGCCTGTGCCGCCAGCTCCCCGCGGTCCGGGAGCATCGGCGCAAGTCCCGCCTGCCATTATGACAGGTTTCCCTTACGGGAACAGTATTTGTTTAATCCGCCGAAAACAATTAACTTTGTAAGATTAAACAAAACAGTATTTAAATGGCAGTAGCAGACATTCTTAAGAAGCTTTTCGGCAGCAAGAGCGACAGGGACATGAAGACCATCCGGCCGGTTGTGGACCAGATCCTCCAGCTGTATCCCGATATTGACAAACTCTCCAATGACCAGCTCCGCGCCCGCAGCGCCGCCATCCGCGAAAAGATTGCCGCGGTGGAGAAGCCTTTCGAGGACCGCATCGAGGAAATCAAGGCGGAGATGGAGAAAGACATCCCCGTAAGTGAAAAGGAGGCATTGGCCACGGAATCCGACAAACTGGTAAAGGAGGAGGACGAGGCCATCGAGAAGGTGCTCACGGAAGTGCTTCCGGAGACCTTCGCCATAGTGAAGTCCACCGCCCGCAGGTTCGCCCAGAACCAGACCATAGAGGTTACCGCTTCGGAATTTGACAAGGACCTGGCTGCCCAGGGCCGTGATTTCGTGGAAATCCAGGGGGAGAAAGCCATCTGGAAGAACCACTGGGTGGCCGGCGGCAATGAGATCACTTGGGACATGGTGCACTACGACGTGCAGCTTATCGGCGGTATCGTCCTGCACCAGGGAAAGATTGCGGAAATGGCTACCGGTGAAGGTAAAACCCTGGTGGCAACCCTTCCCGTCTTCCTGAATGCGCTGGCCGGCAAGGGCGTGCATGTGGTTACCGTGAACGACTATCTGTCCAAGCGTGACTCCGAGTGGATGGGCCCGCTGTACCAGTTCCATGGCCTGTCCGTAGACTGTATCGACAAGCACCAGCCCAATTCGGATGCCCGCAAGAAGGCCTACGAGTGCGACATCACCTTCGGCACCAACAACGAGTTCGGCTTCGACTATCTGAGAGACAATATGGCCGTGCGCCAGACAGACCTGGTGCAGCGCAAGCACCACTTCGCCATCGTGGACGAGGTGGACTCCGTGCTCATTGACGACGCCCGTACCCCGCTCATCATTTCCGGTCCCATGACCAAGGCCTCCGGAGACGAGCAGTTCATGGAATACCGTCCCTATGTGGAAAGCCTGTACAACAAGCAGCGCGCCCTGGTTAACCAGACCCTCAATGAGTCCAAGCGCCTTATCGCCGCCGGCGACGAGAAGGAGGGCGGCAAACTCCTGTACCGCTGCCACAAGGGCCTTCCCAAATATCAGCCCCTGATCAAGTTCCTCAGCGAGCCGGGTATGAAGCAGCTCATGCAAAAGACCGAAGCTTACTTCATGCAGGATAACGAGCGGGAGATGCCGCAGGTCACGGACGAACTCTATTTCGTTATCAATGAGGTGCTTAACTCCGTGGACATGACGGATAAGGGCCACGATGCCCTGGCCGGCAGCGTGAGCGACCCCAACTTCTTCGTGCTCCCGGACATGGGCTCCGCCATTGCGGAAATCACCCACGACGAAACCCTCACCCCCGCGGAAAAGGCCGAGAAGAAGGACGCCCTCATGGAGGACTTCTCCCTTAAGAGTGAGCGTGTGCACACGGTAATCCAGCTCCTGAAGGCCTATGCCATGTTCACCAAGGACATCGACTACGTAATCGTGGACAACAAGGTGAAGATCGTAGACGAGAGCACCGGCCGTATCATGGAGGGCCGACGCTGGAGCGACGGTCTGCACCAGGCCGTGGAGGCCAAGGAGAACGTGAAGGTGGAAGCCGCCACGCAAACCTTCGCCACTGTTACCCTGCAGAACTACTTCCGTATGTACCACAAGCTGGCCGGCATGACCGGTACGGCAGAAACGGAAGCCGGTGAGTTCTGGGACATCTACAAGTTGGATGTGGTGGTGATTCCCACCAACCGCCCCGTGATCCGCGACGACCAGGACGACATAATCTACAAGACCAAGAAAGCCAAATATGCCGCTGTCATAGACCGCGTGGTGGAACTCTCGGAGGCCGGAAGGCCGGTGCTGGTGGGTACCACGGACGTGGAAACCAGTGAATTGCTGGCGCGCATGATGCGCATGAGAGGCCTGCATCCCAATGTGCTCAACGCCAAGGAGCATGCCCGGGAGGCCGAAATCGTGGCCCAGGCGGGCCAGAGCGGCAAGGTGACCATCGCTACCAACATGGCCGGCCGTGGTACGGATATCAAGCTTACTCCGGAGGTGAAGGCCGCCGGCGGCCTGGCCATCATCGGCACGTCCCGTCACGACTCCCGCCGTGTGGACCGTCAGCTCCGTGGCCGTGCCGGACGACAGGGAGACCCGGGAAGCTCCTGCTTCTACATTTCCCTGGAAGACGACCTCATGCGTAAGTTCGGCAGTGAGCGTATCGCCGGCGTGGTGGACAAGCTGGGCATGGACGACAACGAGGCCCTGGTGAGCGGCATGCTTTCCAAGAGCATCGAAGGCGCGCAGAAGAAAGTGGAGGAGAACCACTTCGGCTACCGTAAGCGCACCCTGGAGTACGACGACGTGATGAACTACCAGAGAGAGGCCATCTATGCCCGCCGCCGTAACGCCCTCTCGGGTGAACGGATAGAGATTGACGTCCAGAACATGATGCAGGACACTGCCAACATCCTGGCGGAGCAGTCCGAGGGCATGAGCTACGAAGCCTTCGAGGAATACGTGATTGGAAAGCTTTCCATAGACCTGGGTTTTGACGAGGCCTTCTATGCCGATGCCAAGAAACCGGAAATTGCCGAAAAGCTTTCCGCCCACATGCAGGAGGTATACGACCGCCGTATGGAGACCATGATCCAGAAGGTGAACCCCATCATCAAGACCGTGTACGAGAAGCAGGGGAGCATGTACGAGAACATCGCCATCCCCATTTCGGACGGCAAACGGCAGCTTTCCCTTAGCGTGAACCTGAAGAAGGCCTATGAGACGGAAAGCCGGGAGATTGCCAAGGCCCTCAGCCGCAACATCATCCTCTACCATATTGACGAGTACTGGAAGCAGCACCTCAGGGATATGGACGACCTCCGTCAGAGCGTCCAGAACGCCGCCTATGAACAGAAGGACCCGCTGGTGGTGTACAAGCTGGAGAGCTACAACCTGTTCAGTGATATGCTGGAACAGCTGAACGAAGCTGTCCTCACCTTCCTCCTGCGTGCCTTCATCCCGCTCCGGGATGCGGCCGATGCCCGTGAAGCCCGTCCGGCCCAGCAGCCCAACCGGAATATGCAGCAGCTTCGCAGGACGGATCCTTCCCAGCTCTCCACCAACGGAGAGCAGCAGGCCCGTACCCCTGTCCGCGTGGACAAACGGGTGGGCCGGAACGACCCGTGTCCTTGCGGCAGCGGACTCAAGTACAAGAACTGCCATGGCAAGGGCCTGGTATAAGAGATATTCATAACCAAGTATTATATGGCTACGAAAATGGATAATACTGTTAATGTGAACGATGTGAGCCGCATTTCCGCGGGCACCCTGGTCAAGGGAGAGATCCAGGCTCCGGGCGATATCCGGATAGACGGCACCTTTGACGGAAAGCTCATCTCCAAAGGCCGCGTGGTAGTTGGGGAGAAAGCCGCCCTCACCGGTGATGTTATCTGCCAGAACATGGATTTCTGCGGAACCATGAAGGGCAATTTCTATGTAAAGGATACCCTCAATCTCAAGGCCGGGTGCATTGTGGACGGAGACCTTCACATCAAGCGTCTCCAGGTGGAGTTGGGCGCCCGTTTCAACGGCAACTGCCACATGCTGGAAGAGGCTGAGTTTGAGAAGATTACAGGAACGGTCCCGGCTAAGGAGACAACTAAGCAATAAGCGAGAAGATGAAGAGATATCTGTTTCCCCTGCTGCTTTCCGTGCTTCTTCTTGTGACTTCCTGCGGGTCCAGGAAGGCTGCCTGGACAGACCGCGAGGTGCCCGGGAAGGCCCTGGTGGAATGGTCTTTCAGCCTGGACGGTGAATCCTGGGAGAAGGTTAGCATACCCCATTCGTATAATGCCATTGACGGCCATTCCAAGTCCTATTACCGTGGAACGGCCCATTATAAAACCCGCATCCCCAAGGCAAAGGAACCCCGCTATCTGCTGTTCGAGGGTGCCGCCCAGGGCGCCCAGGTGTACCTGAACGGTGAACTGCTGAAGGAACACAGCGGCGCTTATACGCCTTTCTGGGTGGACCTTACCGGCAAGCTTACCAAGGGGCAGAACGAAGTGGAGGTGATTTGTGAGAATACGGAGCGGCTGGACCGCATTCCGCTGACTTCGGACTTCAACAAGAACGGTGGCCTGCACAATCCCGTATGGCTGCTGGAGTGCCCTCCGGTGTATCTTTCCCCGGATGCCTTCGGCCTTTACCGCCTGCATGTCTCACCGGTGGAAGTGTCCGATGAGAAAGCCTTGGGCAAGGCCGAAACCCGCATTTGCAACGCTTCCGGGGCCGATGCTTCCGTGAAGGTGGAATGGACGCTCTCCAATGCCGAGGGTGAGGCGGTGCTTTCCCACAGCGAAACGGTTTCCGTGGCCGCCGCTTCATCGGCCGATGTGGTATGGGACTTCACGCTGGAGAACCCCCACCTTTGGAACGGCATCCCGGATCCGTATCTTTATACCGTTTCCGTGAAGGCCGGCAAGGACAAGGCCCGGACGGAAGTGGGCTTCCGCTATTTTGCCATGGACCGCGTGAAGGGCTTCCAGCTCAACGGAAAGTCTTACCCGCTTCGCGGCGTGAGCATGCACCAGGACAAGGATGGCAAGGCAACGGCCCTGTGGCAGGAAGACTATGATGCCGATTATGAGATGGTCCGGGAGCTGGGTGCCAATTTCCTGCGCCTGGCCCATTACCCGCACAACGACTACGCCTTCCGTCTCTGCGACCGGATGGGCATCATTGTCCAGACAGAGATCCCGTGGGTGAACAACTGCGGCGTAGATGCCCCCGAGGCCTATTTCCAGAACATCTACCAGCAGATGCAGGAGATGGTCACTTCCCTGTACAACCACCCGTCCATCTGCTTCTGGGGCATGTGGAACGAACTGGACAGCTGGGGCAACCGTCCCGGCGTACTCCAGGGCGCGCTGGACGCCCGCCGGGTAGTGGACGAAACCGCCAAATTGTACGACTTCACCAAACAGCTGGACCCGTACCGTTTCGTAGGCCTTACCGACGACTCCATGTTCCAGCGGGACTATTACACGGAGCTCAAGGCCGATTACTACTCGGAAAACCGCTACCACGGCTGGTACTACAACTACGGTGAATTCTGGGGCCTGGCAGACGATATGGAATGGATCCAGCAGAATATGGGCGTTACCAACCTGTCGGAATACGGCGTGGGCATCAACCCCTATTGCCATACCTGGAACCCCGGAGAAGTGTACCGGGATCCCACCGACTCCCTCCACATAGAGGAATACGGCAACCTGGCCCACGAAGCATTCGCCCAGCAGATTGCCCAGGCTCCGTACCTGAACTTCACTTCCATCTGGGTGATGTTCGACTTTGCCGTGGCCAATCGTGAAGAAGGCTTCCTGGACAGCGACAACGGCTTCACCTTCATCTTCAACGACAAGCGCAAGTACACCAACGACAAGGGCCTGGTAACCCGCGACCGTAAGGTAAAGAAGGATGTCTTCTACCTGTACAAGGCCTGGTGGAACAAAGAGGAGGAAACCGTGCATATTGCCAACAAGCGGCTCAAATACTGTCCGCCTTCACAGGACCTCCAGCTCACGGTCTATTCCAACGCTCCCTCCCTGTCGGTAATCTGCAACGGCCAGAAAATACGTGGCGCCGCCGTCACCGGAGAACCCACCGGCGTAATCTGGAAGTTCCCCGTCCGGATGGGTATGGAGAAAACCACCTTCCGGGTGGAATCCCCTGGCGGCACCTTCGACGAAATCACCCTGGAACCCGTTTCCAACATCTCCCTTCCCAGCTTCTAGGAAATAGATTGATCAAGTCGTAAAGTTTTTAGGTTTCTGCAGGCATCGGCAATTTGTCTGTTGATATAGTAAAGTTTATAGGTTTCTGCGGGCATCGGCCTTTTTTTCGCCCGCAGAAACCTATAAACTTTACTAAATACTAATAGGAAATTAGTACTATTCAGTGGAATAGTTATCGAAGTAACCCTGGACCAGGACAACCGGAGTGCCCTTGTCGCCGGAGCCGGATGTGAGGTCGCACAGCGAACCAATCAGGTCCGTTAACTGGCGGGGCGTCGTGCCCTCTGACGCCATCTGACCCTTGAGATTGGCATCCTTCGTCCGGATACTGGCCGATATCGCATCGCGCAGTTCGGCGCCGCTTAGGCCGGCAAAGTCGTTATCGGCCAAATACTTGATCTTGAGCTCGTTGGGCGTTCCTATGAGGCCGTCCGTAAAGGCCGGGGAAACCACCGGATCGGCCAGCTCCCAAATCTTGCCTTTGGGGTCCTTGAAGGCACCGTCGCCGTAGACCATCACTTCCACATGCTTGCCGGTGGCTTTCAGGAAGCGCTGCTGGATCTCTTCCACCAGACCCTGGCAGTCGCGGGGGAACAGTTTCACCAGCTCTTCCGTGGCCTTGTTGGAACCCAGCAGGCCGAAGCGCTCGTTGAAGCCGCTGCCGTTCACCGGGGCGGTGAGGATGTCGTCCAGGCCCAGGACCACCCGGGCGCCGGCTTCGCGGAGGATCCGCTTGGTGCGGACGCGGGTATGGATGTCGCAGGTGATAACCGTATCCGTATAGTTCAGGATGGTGCGGGGACGGTTGGCGAAGACCACTTCCACTTCCGCGCCGCAATCCTTGATGAGTCCGGCATAATAGTCCACATAGTCCACGCCGGTGAATTCATGTTTGTTCACCCCAAACAGTTCCCGGTAGCGCTCCAGGGTGAGGACGTCGGAATAGGGATTGACGCCGGCTTCGTCCAGTTTGTCTATGCTCACCAGTTCGTTACCCACCTCGTCGGAAGGGTAGGAGAGCATGAGGACAATCTTTTTGCACCCTTTCGCTATGCCGCGTAAGCAGATGGCGAAGCGGTTGCGGCTGAGGATGGGGAAGATGACACCCACGGTCTCGCCGCCGGTCTTGGAACGTACATCCTGTGCTATGGCATCTACGGTAGCGTAGTTGCCGCCTGCGCGGGCAACAATGGATTCGGTGACGCACACGACGTCACGGTCACGGAGCTGGAATCCTTCCTCCTGGGCGGCTTCCAGCACGCTGGCGGTCACGATTTCGGCCAGGTCGTCGCCCTGCCGGATAATGGGGCAGCGGATGCCGCGGGACACGGTCCCCACTTTTCTCACACGATTCTTCATTGGGAATATTTTATTTGATTTTTGAATCACAGTACCAGCAGCGCAGGGTGCCGCTTTCCGTGCGGCGGAACTTGTGCGGCGCATGCTCGTTGTTGCAGATGCATTTCCGGTTGGTGCAGCGGAGCTCCGGGTCATAGATGGGGTCTTCCACCGGCGGCATCCCGTGGGCAGGGTCGTCCTTCCATTCCAGCAACTTGGAAATAAGGGCCATACGGACGAACTTTCCGTTTTCTACCTGGCGGAAGTAGGCGGCGCGGGGATCGGCATCCACTTCGGTGAGGATCTCGTTGACCCGCGGCAGCGGGTGCAGGATGGCCATTTTCTCCTTGGCGCTTGCCAGGCGTTTGGCGTCCAGCACGAAGCTGTCCTTTACGCGGTCGAATTCGTCCTGGTCCAGGAAGCGTTCCTGCTGCACGCGGGTCATGTAAAGCACGTCCAGTTCCGGCATAACCTCCTCCATGGTAGGCACTTCCTTATAGCGGATACCCAGGCGGTCGCACACATCCTGCTTGATGTAATCCGGCAGCTTGAGCTCGTCCGGGGCGATGAGGACTACTTGGATGTCCTTGAAACGGGACAGCGCCTTGATAAGCGAATGCACGGTCCGGCCGAATTTGAGGTCTCCGCAGAAGCCGATGGTGATCCCGTCGATATGCCCCAGCTCCCGTTTGATGGTGAGCAGGTCCGTGAGCGTCTGGGTGGGATGGCTGTGGGATCCGTCGCCGGCGTTGATGATGGGGACGCGGGATACCTCGGAAGCATATAGCTGGGCACCTTCGATATGGTGGCGCATGGCAATCACATCGGCGAAACAGCCCACCACGCGTACAGTGTCCTGGACGGTCTCACCCTTGCTCACGGAGGTGTTCTTGGCATCGGAGAAGCCCAGGACGTTGCCGCCCAGTTCCATCATGGCCGATGTGAAACTGAGCCGGGTGCGGGTGCTGGGCTCATAGAAGAGCGTCGCCAGCTTCCTGTGAGCCTGCGATTCCTGGTACTTTTCGCGGTTGGCGATGATGTCTTCGGCCAGAGCGATGATCTGGTCCAGTTCCTCTTTCGTGAGGTCCATGGGGTCAATTAAGTGCTTCATATGGCTTAGCTATTTATTTATCCAAGATTCGTCGGAAGGGTTGTCCCGAAAAGCCAGGATGCGGTTTTTCCACTCCGGGGCAATCCGGCCTTCCTTCACCGCCACGTCCACCAGCACGTCCAGGTTGCAAAGGGAATGGTTCTCCGTTCCGGCCGCCGCTATGCGGTCCAGGCCCTTCTGCATGCCGTAGGTAAAGATGCTCACTATGCCCAGCACCCGGGCTCCTGCCTCCCGGAGGGCTTCCACGCACTCGATGGCGCTGCCGCCGGTGGAAATGAGGTCTTCCACCACCACCACCTTGGTGCCGGGGTCCAGCCTGCCTTCAATCCGGTTGGTGCGGCCGTGCGTCTTGGCCTCGCCCCGCACATAACCCATCGGCAGGCCCAGCAGGGTGGCCGTGATGGCGGCATGGGCTATGCCTGCCGTGGAGGTGCCCATAAGCATCTCACAGTCGGGATAATAGCGGCGGACCAGATCGGCCAGGCCCGCTTCCACCTGCTTGCGCACGTCCGGTGCCGACAGGGTGAGACGGTTGTCACAGTAGATGGGGCTCTTGATGCCGCTGGCCCAGGTAAACGGTTCTTCCGGACGCAGGAAAACTGCGCCGATGGACAGGAGTTGTTTGGCAATGTTACGTTCCATTATCTTATACGAATTCTTCTATACAACGCTGATAGGCGGCCACGGGATCCGCAGCGGCCGTGATGGGACGGCCCACGACGATGAAATCCGAGCCGATCTCCCGGGCCCGGGCGGGAGTGGTGATGCGCACCTGGTCGTCGGCCGCGGCGTCGGGGAAGCGGATGCCGGGGGTGACGGTAAGGAAATCCTTTCCGCAGGCTTCCTTCACCCCGGCGGCTTCAAGCGGGGAGCAGACAACCCCGTCCAGACCGGCTTCCCTGGCGTTTTGGGCATATCGGCTTATGGTATCGTCCATGGAGGCCGATACCAAGAGCTCCCGCTGGAGCACCTCCTCCGAGGTGGAGGTGAGCTGTGTCACGGCTATGAGCAGCGGCCTTGTCCCATCGGCCCTTGTGAGGCCTTCCAGGGCGGCGCGCATCATGGCAACGGTGCCGGAGGCGTGCACATTCACCATATCCACGTCCAGGGCCGACAGCACCCGCATGGCCTTTTTTACGGTATTGGGGATGTCGTGAAGCTTGAGGTCCAGGAAGATCCGGTGTCCGCGGGCCTTGATTTCCCGCACTATCTCCGGACCCGCCCCGTAGAACAGTTCCATACCAATCTTGACAAACGGCTTCCTGACGCCTTCAAAGCGGTCCAGGAAGGCCAGGGTGGTTTCCCGGTCGGGAAAGTCGCAGGCTATGATTACGTCTCTATTCATACGGTTCCGATAATGTCTTTCAATGCGTCGATATGCAGCTCCTCCATAACGCTGGGGAGCTCTTCGATGATTTCCGGGCAGGCGAAGGGGTTCCGGAGGTTTTCGGCCCCCACCTGTACGGCCGTGGCGCCGGCCATCATCATTTCAATTACGTCGCGGGCGCTGGCAACGCCACCGCAGCCCATGACGGGAATCTTGCAGGCGTGGGCCACCTGATAGACCATCCTGAGGGCTATGGGGAAGATGGCGGCGCCGGAGAATCCGCCCGTGGTGTTGGCCAGGACGGTCTTTCGCCGGACTATATCTATCCGCATGCCCAGGAAGGTGTTCACCAGGGTGAGTCCGTCGGCACCGGCGTCTTCGCAGGCGCGGGCCATTTCCACAATATCCGTCACATTGGGACTCAGCTTGATGAAGACGGGCTTGTTGCGGCAAACCGCCTTTACGGCCGATGTAACCTCCGCTACCGCCCTGGCCGATGTGCCGAAGGCGATGCCACCGCCGTGCACATTGGGGCAGGAAACGTTCACTTCAATGATGTCGATGCCATCGCAGGCATCGGCCTTGGCGCAGCATTCCCGGTATTCTTCCACGGAGAAACCGCTGATGTTGGCAATGACCCCCTGATGGAAAACCTTCCGGAGGGCGGGAATCTTTTCACGGATAAGGACATCAATACCGGGATTCTGCAGGCCCACGGCGTTGAGCATGCCGCCGGAGGCCTCCGCAATGCGCGGGACGGGATTCCCGTAACGGGCCTCCCGGGTGGTGCCTTTGAGGGAAATGGCCCCCAGCACGTCCAGATCCAGGGTATCGGCCAGTTCCAGGCCGAAACCGAAGGTCCCGCTGGCCGGAATCACCGGATTCTGCAGCTGCAGTACGCAAAGATTCACCGAAAGGTCCTTTACCATAGTATATCCTCCTTTTTAAATACAGGCCCGTCCTTGCATACCCGGCGCGGACCGCCGGCCGTGCGGATGCTGCAGCCATAGCAGAAGCCGGCTCCGCAGCCCATCCGCTCTTCCAGGGAAGCCTCCCCGGGGCCTTTCAGCAGCTGGCACACGGCCTTCATCATGACCATGGGCCCGCAGGTGTAAAAACAGTCATATTCCGGTTGCAGGGCCTTGATGGCATCTGTTACAAAACCCTTGATTCCTGCGCTTCCGTCCAGGGTAGAGAGCGAAACAGTGTTACAGAGGGCCTTGAATTCCCGCTCCAGCACTATCTCTTCTTCCCGGTTGAATCCCAGCACCACGGTAACATCCTTTCCCTGCGCTTTCAACCGCTTGGCCAGCGGATAGAGCGGCGCGGCTCCCAGGCCTCCTCCCACCAGCAGCGCCTTCTTCCGGCAAGCATGCTCATCAAATCCTCTGCCCAGTCCGGTAAGGACGCTGAGTTCCGTCCCTTCCGGCAGGGCCGCCAGCTTCCTGGTGCCTTCTCCCACCGTCTTATACAACAGCGTAAGGCCGTTTGCATCGGTATCGCATACCGAAAACGGCCGCCGCAGGTAATAGCCCGGGATGTCGATGTGCACAAACTCACCGTCCACTTGCCCTTCCCCCGCCAATACCAGCTTATAGGTATCGGCGGCTATCAGCCTGTTCTCCGCTATTGTATAGATCTGCTTTTTCATAATACTTTTACAATCAGTCATTACCTCCGAAAACCCATAGCCGCCCGTGGCTTTGTGAACGGGAGGGGCCCATCGCAGATGGGAGGGATGAGCGAAGCGAAGGTTTTGGAGGTAATGGCTGATTGTTTCATTTACTTATATTCTTCATCAATGGTGGAAATGCCCAAGGTGATCTCTTCCAGGACGTCCAGGAGCACCCTTACGGTTTCCAGGGCCGTGAAGATGGTCACGTTGTTTTCCACGGCGGTGCGGCGGATCTCATAGCCGTCCAGATGGCTGCTCTTTTGGTTCAGGTCGATGGTGTTGATCACATACTTCACATGGCCTTTGCGGAGCGCCTGGTAGATTTCGTCACTGCCTTCGTTCAGTTTCTTGAGCGTCTTGGTGCGGATGCCGTGCTCCTTGAGGAAGGCCGCTGTGCCCTTGGTGGCCTCTATGTTGAAGCCCAGGTTGTAGAAGCGGCGGATAAGCGGCAGCGCCTCCTCCTTGTCCTTATCGGCGATGGTGGCGAAGACGGTGCCGTAGGCCTTGATGTCCATGCCGGAGGCCTGCAGGGACTTGTACAGCGCCCTGTTCAGCGATTTGTCGTAGCCGATGGCCTCTCCGGTAGACTTCATCTCAGGGGAAAGGTAGATGTCTATGCCCTTGATCTTGCCGAAGGAGAAGGCCGGCGTCTTCACGAAGTGCTTCTTCCGCTCGGGGAAGTAAACCTCCGTGATGCCCTGGTCCTTCAGGGACTCTCCCAGCATCACGCGTGTGGCGATCTTGGCCATGGGGATGCCCGTGCTCTTGGAGATGAACGGTACGGTGCGGGAACTTCTGGGGTTCACTTCAATCACATATACGTTCTCATCGGCATCCACTATGAACTGGATGTTGAACAGGCCCACGATGCCGATTTCCTTGCCCAACTTCACCGTGTCGTCGATAATCTCCTGCTTCACCTTGGGACTGAGGCTGAAGCTGGGGTACACGCTGATGGAGTCGCCGGAATGGATGCCGGTGCGCTCCACGTGTTCCATGATGGCGGGGATGAAGACATCCGTGCCGTCGCAGATGGCGTCCACCTCGGTTTCCTTGCCCATGATGTATTTGTCCACCAGTACGGGGGAATTCTCGTTGATTTCCACGGCGTTCTGCAGGTAGTGGCGCAGGGTGGCCTCGTTACCCACAATCATCATGGCGCGGCCGCCCAGCACGAAGCTGGGGCGCACCAGTACCGGATAGCCGATATCCTCGGCCGCCTTCACGCCCTCTTCCACGGTGGTCACTGCGTGGGCCTTGGGCTGGCGGATGCCGGTCCGGCGCATGATGGCTTCGAAGAGCTTGCGGTCCTCGGCATTGTCGATGGCCTCCAGGCCGGTGCCGATGAGCGGAACGTCGAATTCCTCCAGCGGTCCCGCCAGGTTGATGGCCGTCTGGCCGCCCAGGGTTACGATGATGCCGTCCGGTTTCTCCAGATGTATCACGTTCATCACGTCTTCCGTGGTGAGCGGCTCAAAGTAGAGCTTGTCGGAGATGGTATAGTCCGTGGAGACGGTTTCCGGATTGTTGTTGATGATGATGGCTTCGTAACCCGCCTCCCGGATGGCCCAGATGGCGTGGACGGTGGAATAGTCGAATTCCACGCCCTGGCCGATGCGGATGGGACCGGAACCCAGCACCAGGATCTTCTTGCGATGGCTGGGGATGGATTCGTTCTCCTGTTCGTAGGTGGAGTAGAAGTAGGGGACGTAAGTCTCATGCTCGGCGCAGCAGGAATCGATCATCTTGTATACCGGGACGATGTTCTCCTGGAAGCGGAGGCGGATGACATCGGCCTCTTTCCAGCCCCAGAGCTCTCCGATAAACTTGTCGCCGAAGCCCATGCGCTTGGCTTCCCTGAGGATTTCCACGTCTCCGGGCGCCGCCTTCACCCGCCGCTCCATGCGCACGATGTTATAGATCTTCTCCAGGAAGAGCATGTCTATCTTGGTGCGGTCGTAGATGCGGGAGAGGTCGATCCTCAGGCGCAGCAGCTGGGCGATGGCATGGATGCGGTCGTCCGTGGGCTTGCAGATGTATTCCAGGAGCTGCTCCTGGGTCCAGTCGTCAAACTTTTTCTTGTGGATGTGGCAGCAGCCGCTCTCCAGGGAGCGCATGGCCTTGAGGATGCTCTCCTCCAGGGTGCGGCCGATGGACATGACTTCGCCGGTGGCTTTCATCTGGGTGCCCAGCTCATTGGACGCCTCGCTGAACTTGTCGAAGGGGAAGCGGGCCACCTTGGCCACCACGTAGTCGATGGCGGGTTCCGTGCAGGCCGGTGCTCCGGCCACCATAATCTCGTCCAGGGTGAGTCCCACGGCGATCTTGGCCGTAACGCGGGCGATGGGGAAGCCGCTGGCCTTGGATGCCAGGGCCGATGAACGCGACACGCGCGGATTCACCTCGATGATATAATACTTGAATGACAGCGGGTCCAGGGCGAACTGGATGTTGCAGCCGCCGGCGATGTTCAGGGCCCGGATCAGGCGCAGGGCGCTGTCCCGGAGCATCTGATACTCCTTGTCCGTGAGGGTAAGGGCCGGGGCTACCACCATGGAATCGCCGGTGTGGATGCCCACAGGGTCGATATTCTCCATGGAGCAGATGGCGATGGCGGTGTCGTTCGCGTCCCGCATCACCTCGAATTCAATCTCCTTGTAGCCCTTGATGCTCTTTTCCACCAGCACTTCGTGCACAGGTGAGAGGTAAAGGGCATTGCGCATCATGTCCTCCATCTCCTCCGGGCTGTAGGCGAAGCCGCCGCCCGTGCCGCCCAGGGTAAACGCCGGACGCAGGATCACAGGATAGCCTATCTTTTCGGCTGCTGCCAGACCTTCTTCAATGCTGTAGCAGATTTCGGAGGGAATGACCGGCTCGCCGATGGAAAGGCACAGCTCCTTGAACAGTTCCCGGTCTTCGGCCTTCTCGATGTTCTGGAAGGAGGTGCCCAGGATTTCCACACCGCACTCTTCCAGCACACCCTTCTTGGCCAGCTGCACGGCCAGGTTCAGGCCGGTCTGGCCGCCCAGGCCGGGCACCAGGGCGTCCGGACGCTCGTAGCGGATGATCTTGGCCACGTATTCCAGCGTAAGCGGCTCCATATACACCTTGTCGGCCATATTGGGGTCCGTCATGATGGTGGCGGGGTTGGAATTCACCAGGATCACCTGATAGCCTTCCTCCTTGAGCGCCAGGCAGGCCTGGGTGCCGGCATAGTCGAACTCTGCGGCCTGGCCGATGACGATGGGGCCGGAGCCGATCACCATCACTTTCTTGATATCCGTTCTTCTAGGCATGCTGCTGGTCCTCCATCATCTTTATGAATTTGTCAAAGAGGTTTATGTTGTCCTGCGGGCCGGGTGCGCTTTCCAGGTGGAACTGCACGCCGAATACCTTGTCGGCCTTGTTCTCGAAGCCCGCCACATAGCCTTCCGGTACCAGCACATGGGTGGGGGTGAGGGAAGTCCCTTCCACCGAACCGAAGCGGTAGGTCTGGTTGAGGACGGCGATGTTGATGCGTCCCGTGGCGCAGTCCCGCACCGGATGGTCTCCGTGCATGCCGCAGCCCATGGGCACCAGGGAGGCGCCGTATTCCAGGCCCATCACTTCCATGCCCAGGCCGATGCCCAGGATGGGGAGCTTGCCTTTCAGGGCACTGAACAGGGCCCTCACCTCAGGCGCATCCGTCCCGGCCACCGGACCGTTGGAGAAAAGGACTCCGTCCGGATTGAAGGCCAGGATAGCCTCCGGGGAGGAATTGAACGGGACGATGGTTACGTTGCAGCCCCGCTCCTTCAGGCAGCGAAGGATGCTGTTCTTGATGCCGCAGTCCACGGCCACCACATGGAAGCGGTGCTGGGGCGTACGGGTGACCCAGCGCTTGCGGCAGCTCACGCGTTTGAGTTGCTCGGTAGGGCGGGGGGTATCGGCAATCAGTTGCAGGGCCTCTTCCCGGGGCATGTCGGCGTCCACTATGGCGCCCATCGGCCGGCCGGCTTCGCGGATAATCTTGGTGAGCATCCTGGTGTCCACCCCGCTCAGGCAGGGGATGCCATGCTCTTCCAGTTCCTCTTCCAGGGTTTTGGTGAAGCGGAAGTTGCTGGGCGTGTCGCAGCATTCGCGCACTATCAGTCCGCCCAGGCAGGAACTCCTGGATTCGAAATCTTCGTCCGTGATGCCGTAATTGCCGATGAGGGGGTAGGTCATCACCACAATCTGGTCGGCATAGGAGGGGTCCGAGAGGATCTCCTGGTAGCCTACCACCGAAGTGTTGAACACAATCTCCGAAACCCGGTTGCAGGATGCGCCGAAGCCCACTCCGTAGAATTCCTGGCCGGTCTCCAGAACAAGTTTTTTAGAAGGCCTGATCATATTGCTTTATATACTGTTTTTCCGTTTTTCCTGGTCTCCAGCACCTTGCCGTATACCTGCCAGCCGTCGAAGGGCGTGGCGTGCCCCATGGAGGCGAAGCGGGTGCTGTCTATGGTGAAAGGAGTGTCAAGGTCTATGAGTACGCGGTCTCCTTCCGGGGTATCCGGGAGGCCGAAAATGCGCCTGGGGGCTTCCGAGAGGGCTTCCACCAGCCTCGCCAGCGGCACCCGGCCGGTTTTTACCAGCTTGGTGTAGAGCACCGGAAAGGCCGTTTCCAACCCTACGATGCCCATGGCGCTGCCTGCCAGGCCGCGGGATTTCTCATCGGCCGAATGGGGGGCGTGGTCCGTGGCGATGGCGTCTATGGTGCCGTCCAGCAGGCCCTCGATGAGGGCTTCCCGGTCATCGGCGCTCCTCAGGGGCGGATTCATCTTGAAACGTCCGTCTTCCTGGAGGTCGTCCTCGCAGAGGATGAGGTAATGGGGGGCGGTTTCGCAGGTGACGCGCACCCCGCGGGCCTTGGCCTGCCGGATGAGTTCCACGCTCTCCCGGGTGGAGATGTGGCATACGTGATAGCGGCAGCCGGTTTCTTCGCAAAGCGCCAGGTCCCGTTCAATCTGGCCCCACTCGCTCTCCGAACAGATGCCCTTGTGGCCGTGGGCTGCGCAGTACTTTCCGTCGTGGATGTATCCGCCCTTCAAAAGGGCATTGTCTTCGCAGTGGGCGGCCAGGATAACCGTCTCCCGGGCGGCGGCTTCCATGGCTGCGCGCATCATTTCCCGGTCCTGGACACCGGAACCGTCGTCCGAGAAGGCCACACAATGGCCTTTCAGCGCGTTAAAGTCCACCAGCTCACGTCCTTTCCGCCCCTTGGTGATGGAGCAGTAGGGAAGCACGGTGATGACGGCATCCCGGTCGATGGCGGCCTGTTCCAGGGCCAGGTTCTCCGGGCTGTCGGGCACGGGATCCAGGTTGGGCATGGCGCATACCAGCGTATAACCGCCCCGGGCCGCAGCCAGGGACCCTGTCCGGATGGTTTCCTTCCAGGTTTGGCCAGGCTCGCGGAAGTGGACGTGGATGTCACAGAAAGCGGGCAAGTCAACTACCATATAACCAAAAAAAAGACAACCATAAATGGCTGCCTATATTATTAAATAACAAAAACAAATGAGGAGTCCTTTGCCCCGGTTCCGCACACGCAGAAGACTTTGGATATGAAGGATTGGCTCATAGCTGTCTTTATTTCGTGCAAATATAAGGTTAATTTCAGAATTCCGCCAAATATTTTCACGGATTTCATCAACAGGCCGCTGTTGAAAAGTCTGCTCCTGCCCGCCTGGGAACCGTGAAGGCCGATACAAGCGGTGAAGGAATAAGTAAGGAAAGGCTTATCTTCGAAAGAGTGACGATAGGGATTATCAGTTCATCCCCCGTTCTTTCTTGATGCTCTCGTAGGCTTCCTGCACCTGACGGAACTTTTCGGCCGCGGCCTTCTGGACATCGGGGCCCAGCGTGGCCACCTTGTCGGGATGGTTCTTCATGGCCATCTTCCTGTAGGCGGTTCGCACTTCGTCATCGGTGGCGGAAGGGGAGATGCCCAGGACGGTATAGGCGGCATGGGTCTCTTTATAGAACATGGAGATTACGGAGGCGTAGTCGGTCTGCCCCAGCCCGATGGTGGCGCCGATGGCTTCCAGGACGCCTTTTTCCTTCTTGTCAAAATGGCCGTCGGCCATGGCGATCTGGACCAGGTAGTGGAACAGCTGCAGGCGCTGGGAGTAATTCATATAATGCGCTATCTGCGGCCCCACTGAGTAGATGTTCACATCCTGGCGGAGCAGTTGCTCCAGCATACGCGTGGCCTCGGGGACTGCGGCATCACCGAAGTTCCTGCGGATGAAGTCCTTCACATAGTCCAGCTCGGCCTGCAGGGTTTTCCCATCGGCCTTGATGACAGCGGCCGACAGCACCAGCAGGCTCACCAGGAAGCTGTTCCGCTGCTCCGATGCGCTGTAAGTGGTCCGGGTGCGTGTCTGCGTCCGGTATGTCTCTTCACCTGAGAGCTGGCTGGCCCGGTCGATATAGCCGTCCACGGCCGATCCCAACCAGAAGCCGAGAAGCGCTCCGATGGGCCCCAGGGCAACCCATCCGAGAAATCCGCCGATCCATTTTCCTACACCCATATCCGTTGGTTTTTGTGTAGCTTATCAAAAATCGGTCCTTGCCGTTCCGACTGACAATCTGTCCGGTCCGCTGGCGGAAAATGGCAAAACAGTTTGTAGGAAGAAACCAAAATCGTATCTTTGTAAAAATCGCCCCTACCGTTATGAGGATCCGTTTATTATCCCTGATTGCCATCCTGTCGGCGGCGGCCGTATCCTGCTCCCAGGCCCCCCGGATGGCGGAGGGCGTCATTGATACGGCGGACACCCTTTCGCTGGGACTACCGCGGTATGCCGATCTGCAGCGGAACATCGTTTTCCGCTCGGAAGGGTATGTGAACAATGTAGTGTTGACCCATTTCCGGGGCAAGTATTACTGTATGTGGCAGCAGTCGGAGAAGGACGAGGATACGCCCGATACCGGTCTTATGTACTCGGTGAGTTCCGACGGGAAGGATTGGGGAACCCCTTCCGTCCTGGTGCCGCCCGCGGAGGAGTATTTTGCCTCTCCCGGCGGATGGCTCCCTTGCGGGGACACACTTACGGCCCTGGTGAACTACATCTATGCCCCTGACCGTTCGCAGGGCGGGCAGGCTTTTTATGTCTCATCGGCCGACGGCAGTTCCTGGAGCGTTCCCAGACCGGTGAGGATGGCGGGCGGAACCCCTGTGGAAGGCATCTTTGAGCAGGACCCGCTGGCGCTTTCCGGGGGAAGGATCGTTGGCGCCGTGCATTTCCGGCCCGGAAATACGCTCTGTCCCGTCTATACGGAGGACCCCTCCGGCGTAAGGGGATGGCGGAAGGCCGATTTCCCGGAAGGGGAGGGCCTTCCCATCGAACCCAGCCAGTATGTGGCCCGGGACGGGAAACTGGTGATGCTTATGCGGGACCAGCAGTCTTCTTTCGTCAAGCTCTTTTCCATATCGGCCGACGGGGGAGAGAGCTGGAGCGCGCCGCAGCGGACCAACATCCCCGATTCCCGTTCCAAACAGTGTGCGGGAAACCTCCCGGACGGTACTGCCTTCTGGGTGGGCAATCCCACCGGCGGCAAGTCCCGCCGGGCGCTGGCCCTCTCCTTCTCAGAGGACGGTTACCTGTTTGACCGGGCGTATCTGCTGGCCGGCCCCGAAGATTTATCGGCCCGCAGGAAGGACGGGCGCTACAAGACCCTGGGCTACAACTACCCCAAGGCCTGCGTTGTGGGAGACACGCTGTGGATAGCGCTCTCCGTGAATAAGGAAGATGTGGCCGTCTATTCCGTGAAAATTCCTATATTTGAGACACAATAACTCTGATGCGTATGAAAGTTGTTCACGAAGATATAGAAATAGGCTGGTTCCACAGTTCGGAATACCACATGAACACCAAGCTCACGCTCCGGTTCCGTTCCAGCGGTGAGCCCTATCTGGAGTACGAGGATTACTGCCCGGGGATTTCTGCCGGAAATTCGATGGGCGGAACCTATGAGAGGCCCCTGCCGGAAGGGTTCCCCAAGGGATGGACGCTGGAGGAATTCGCCGAAAGCCGGCCGCGCTACCGGGACGTCATCCTCCAGAACCAGGAGCTCAAGGAATACTTTGAGGAGAACCGTTAAACACAGCCTGATACAGAGATGAAAAGTTTGTTTCGATGGCTGTTCCTGCTGCTGCTCTGCGGCCTGTGTGCCTGCTCAGGGAAAGATCCGGTGCCCACGGAGCCCGTGATGCGGGACGGCGTATGGATGGGGACCGGTGAAGGCCGGAGCGGAACCATCCTGGTGAGGATAACCGTAGAGCGGCATAAGATTACCGACATAGTGGTCGTGAGCCAGTCAGAATCCTCTTTTGCCCAGGAAGCCATCAACGAGATGGTGGCACGTGCCCTCAAGAAACAGGCGCTGCTGAGCGCCGAGGTGGATGCCGTCTCAGGCGCCACGCTCACCAGCAGCGGCGTGATTGATGCCGTGAATATGGCCATCCGTATAGCTTTGGGGCAGGCGGATGCCGGTAAGACCCTCTATAAAGACGGGAGTTGCGACTTGGTTGTGATAGGTGCCGGCGGGGCGGGACTCTCTGCGGCCGTAGAAGCCGCGTCCGGCGGAAACCTCAGTATCGTGGTCCTTGAAAAGCAGGGAATCCTGGGCGGCAATACCAATTATTCCACCGGCGGCATCAATGCGGCCGGAACCGAGGCGCAGAAGGCGGCCGGCATCCAGGACAGCCCGGACCTCTTCTATATGGATACGATGCTGGGAGGCAAGGAGAAGAACATCCCTTCTCTGGTCCGCAGCCTGGTGGAGCACGCGGCGTCCACCATTGCTTGGCTGTCTTCGCTGGGCGCAGACCTCAGTGATGTGGGCATTATGGGCGGCAGCAGCGTGAAACGGACCCATCGGCCCAAAGGGGGGACGGCCATCGGCCCGCACCTGATGAAGGTGCTCAAGGAAGCCGCTTCCAAATCCAACGTAGATATCCGCACCTCCAATAAGGTGGTGGGACTGCTGAGCGACAAGGGAACGGTAACGGGGGTGAAGGTGGAGAATGCCGACGGAAGCACGTACAGCTTGCGGGCTAAAGCTGTGGTGATAGCTACCGGCGGCTTCGGCGCCAACCTGGAGATGGTTACCCGGTACCAGCCTTCCCTTTCCGGCTTTGCCACCCTGAACCATCCCGGAGCCACCGGAGACGCCTTCTCCTGGCTGGCCGACATTGGCGGCAGCACCATCCAGATGGAGTATATCCAGATTCATCCAACGGCCGAAGCCGACAATCACATCCTTATAACTGAGGCCGTCCGTGGCAACGGCGCCATCCTGGTGAACCACGCCGGGAAACGCTTTGTAAACGAGATGGATACGCGCGATGTGGTATCGGCGGCCATCCTCGGCCAGGAGGGCCAGGAAGCGTTCCTGGTGTTCGACGATGCGGTACGGCGTTCTCTCGCTTCCATAGAAACCTACGCCAACCAGCATTTGATGGCGGAGGGGGCCAATCCTGCAGAACTTGCCTCAAAGATCGGCCTGCCGAGCGCTGCCTTTGCGGCTACGCTGGCAAGATATGCTTCCTTCCAGAAGGCCGGGGCCGATGAAGATTTTGGCCGGACCGGCATACAGATGACCGTTCCGCTGGAGACGCCGCCGTACTACGCCATTCGCGTAACGCCCGCCATTCACCATACTATGGGTGGTATCCGGGTAGATGCCGGTATGCACGTCCTCCGCTCCGACGAAACGCCCGTTCCCGGCCTTTTCGCCGCCGGAGAAGTGACCGGCGGCATCCACGGCGCCAACCGCCTGGGCGGCAACGGTGTGGCCGATATCGTGGTCAACGGCAAGATAGCCGGCCGGAACGCGGCAGAATATGCGGGGGAATTGTTTTAATTGTAAGGCATCGAACTTGATTTCCCGTCCCCAAGTGCAAAATCGGCCTGAAATGCACTTGGCGGCCACCAAACTGCCGGTCCCAAGTGCAAAATCGGCCTAAAATGCACTTGGCGTGTTCATTTTTTGAGGAATCGGGTATATCGGGCCATTTCTTCTTCCAGCGCGTCTTCGTTAAGGATGATGTCCGGGTGAAATAGTTCGGCTTGCAGTTTTCCCCCGGCGGCGGACCAGTTGCCTGCGGCTTCTCCGTCCTGGAGGATTACCGGCCAGAAGATGCCGTTGCCACTGTGGGCGCGGTGCATATGGTGGGGATTCACGGACACGTGGCGGCTTTTGTACCCAATCAGATACTCGTCGTAAGGAGGGAGGAGCGTCACCGTCCCGCTGCGGAATCCTCGGGTGCGGCTGTCCTGGTGGCGTAAGAAGGAGAGCCCTTTCCAGCGTTCCTCGATGAGCTCGCCCTGAATGGCGTTTATGCCCTTCCTGCAGTCGCCGATGTTGAGGCCGCTCCACCACACGAAGTCTTCCAGGGTGGCGGGACCGTGGCTGCGGAAATAGGTCCTTGCCAGCTTGGCCAGCGCCTCTTCTTTGGTGATTCTGGGCGTTTGGGGCAGTTTGTCGGCTGCAAGGGCATAGCTGTGCTTCATGGGAAAAAGGTCTCCGCTACAGAGAAGGCCACTGTATTCGGCCAGGCGGATGTGGTAGGAGAGCCGGTGATCCTCCATCGTGACGCCCCTGTCTTCCAGGGCTTTGGCGAAATCGGCCTTTTGGGCAATCCGGCTTTTGGAAAGGTAATCGTTGAAGATGGACTGGATGGATTCCTGTTCGGCCAGCGGAATCTCTACACCGTTGGAGTGCATCCATCCGGCCATCCCGCGCAGGGCATTGTCCCGGCAGAGTTCCAGCATCCATCCCAAGTCTTCTCCGGCCACCAGCTGCCAGGTTGTACGGAAAAGGTGTATCCGGACGATTTGCCCCTCATTGTAGGCCTTTTCAAACGCCCTGGCGCTTGGCCTTTTGGTGCGCATTCCCACGGCCCAGCGCATCATCCGGTACTCCTGCGCCTGCATCGCGCCCATCCAGGCCACTACCTCGTACGGTGTGGTCAGCTGCGGGCAAATAAGCTGCTGGTTCAGCAGGCGTTGGGTTATGGGATTCATCAGGGGTTTCCTTACGCTTACGAAGTTACGCAATTCTCTCCGTACTGCAAAATCCTGCCCGTATTGCCCGCCACGCGGGGAAATAGTTTTTGCAAATCCTCTTATTATTGCTAGCTTTGCAACAGTTAAGTAAGACAAGGTTCAGAGGGCTGTTCGCAGCACACCATTCACATCAATCTCCATGACCGAAAAAGAAAAAAGAGACACCGGGGAACTCTATTATGCCGGAGCCGACTCGGATTTCCTTGATGAGGTAATCAAGGCCAAGAATCTGTGTTATCAATACAACCAGCTTCCGCCGATGGACTTCAAAGCCCAGCGGGAAATCCTTGAGAGACTGCTGGGAAAAATAGGGGAGGATAGCGTTATCTATCCGCCTTTCTGGTGCGATTACGGCTACAATATCGAGATGGGAAAAGGATGCCTGGCCAATCATGGCCTGACGGTCCTGGACGGCGCTAAGGTGCGCTTCGGCGATTACGTTCTCATCGGCCCCGGCTGTTATTTCCATACGGCCGGCCATCCGATTGATCCGGACCAGCGGAAACAGTGGCTGGTATACACCAAACCTATCACCGTCGGCAACAACGTCTGGTTCGGTGCCGGTGTGCACGTGCTGCCCGGGGTCACCATCGGCGACAATGCCGTCATCGGCGCAGGAAGCATCGTGACAAAGGATATTCCGGCCGATAGCGTGGCCGTCGGCAACCCCTGCAAAGTGGTGAAAAAGGTGAAATGACGGACCGGCTTCCGTGATATAAATACCTATCTTTGCACCCGTGGCCGAAAAGAGCAATACCAGAGTTCTAGTTGTCCTTCACCTTGCCGTGTTCCTGGCGGGTAAGGAAGACGTAAATCCCCTGTCTCCGCACATTATTAACTGTTATTTCGCATAAAAAGAGTATATTAGCGGAAACAAAACGCAACGAGGATGACGAAACGTTTTCTCTCCCTTTTGGCCACGCTGGTGCTCTTCGTGTGCGCATCGGCCCAGGAGGATGAACAGTTGCTGCGCAGCTGGATCCGGACCCTGGCGTCGGACGAGTTCGGCGGCCGAAAGCCGATGACCGGGTATGAAACCCTTACCATCAACTATCTGGCCGATGAATTGAATCGGATGGGACTGGAGCCAGCCTTTGACGGCAGCTGGTTCCAGCCTTTCCAGATGATTGCCGTTACGGCCAAGCCGGACGGGAACAAGCTCAGCGTCAAGGGAAAGAAGAAGGCCGATCTGCGCTATCCCGAAGACCTGATTGTCTGGACCGCCCGGGCGACGGACCGGGTGGAACTGTCCAAGGCCGAATACGTGTTCTGCGGCTTTGGCATCCATGCGCCGGAGTATGGATGGGACGACTATGCAAATGTGGACGTAAAGGGAAAGATTGTGATTGCCATGGTGAACGATCCCGGCTACTACGACGCCTCGCTTTTCCGGGGCCGCAATATGACCTATTATGGCCGATGGCTGTACAAGTTTGAAGAGGCCAGGCGCCAGGGTGCCGCCGGCTGCCTGGTGCTGCACAATACGGAGGCCGCCAGCTACGGCTGGCACGTGTGCGTGAACGGCCACCTGGAGGACAACCTGGCCCTGTACGACCCTGATACCCGCAATGCCGGAGAACTGGCCGTCAAGGGCTGGCTGCACGAAGACGGCGCCCGGAAGATCTTTGCCGCCGCCGGAATGGATATGGACGCAGCCCTCTCCGCCGCCAAAAAACCCGGTTTCCGGAGTTTTTCGCTGAAGGTGCGGGGAGACGTGAAGATGGCCGTCTCTTACGATATCCAGCAGACCAGCAACGTGGGTGCCCTCCTTCGCGGCACCGACCGGGCCGATGAAGTGGTGGTGCTCTGCGCCCACTGGGACCATTTGGGAACGGGTACGCCGGACCCGGAGGGGGACACCATCTACAACGGCGCCGCAGACAATGCCAGCGGTATGGCCGGCGCCCTGCTGTCGGCCCGGAAATTCACCGGGCTGCCCTCCAGGCCGAGCCGGAGCGTCCTTTTCCTCTTCCCTTCGTCGGAGGAGAGCGGGCTGTTCGGCTCCGAATACTACTGTTCCCATCCGGCCTTCCCTATGGACAAGACGGTGGCCTGCCTTAACTTCGAAAGCATCGGCCCGGCCGAGTTAACCCATGATCTGGTTATCCTGGGGGGAGGGGAAAGCCGTCTGGACCGTTACTACGAAGCCGCCGCTGCCGCCCAGGGACGCTACATTTTCTTCGACGACGACAATTCCGACGGATGGTTCTTCCGGAGCGACCATTACAATTTTGTGAAGAAAGGCGTTCCGGCCGTGGTGTGGGAGAACGGTACGGACCTGGTGGACCCTTCCCGTCCCAACAAGTACCCTATGCCCGTGTGGTACCATAAACCCTCCGACGAGTACCGCCCCGACTGGGACCTCACAGGCACCGTAGCCAACGTCCGCCTTCTCTTCAGCATCGCCCTGTCCCTCTCCAATTCGGCCGATTCCCTGCAATCCCGTTAGCGCTTTCAGGCAAGTGTGATGCTCTCGATTCTCAGGCGCAGGAGCCCGGAGGGGACCTGTGCCTCGGCGATTTCACCCACCTTCTTGCCCATCAGGGCGGCGCCGATGGGGGATTTCAGCGAAATCTTGCCCGCCTCCAGGTCCATTTCGTGGGGACTGACTATCTGGAATCTCATGCGGGCATTGGTGGAGAGGTTCGTGAATTCGACCTGGCTCAGAAGGCTGACCCTGTCTTGGGGAAGGACGCTGGGGTCGATCACGCGGGAATGCTCCAGGATTTTTTGCAGGAAACGGATACGGCTGATGGTCTTCCCCTGGATCCGCCTGGCTTCCCGGTAGCCCGCATTATCGCTCCGGTCACCCTGGGCACTGGCCTCCGCGAGGTCTTCCGTCACCTTGGGATAAACCTTGCTGATAAGATGCTTCAACTCGGCCGCAAGTTCGTCGTATCTTTGCTTTGACAGGTACTCCATAGATTGATTTCCGGACAGATGCCAGTGCTTCGCAAAAGTACTCATTTTCCATGACAAACTCAAACTAATCGACGCTTCGGCCGATTATGTGCTTGGGAGAGGTGGCTGTGGCGCCTGGTCAAGCTCGGTTGGCGGCCCTCAAGGGAAGCTTTTGATGCATGTGCAAAAACTAGTTTTTTTTTGTAAATTAGCAGACTGGAACACCACCTCAATATGGCAACCCGCAAATTCGGCACATGTTTCTTTGAGCAGTATGCTCAGATCTCGCTCTCAGCGTTATTAGGGAGTGAGTTTGACTGCCTTGTGAACATGGACCGGCCGGATTTGCAGTCTCCGGATGGAAAGTCCATCGGCATTGAGGTGACGCGGGCCATGGAAGAGAGTAAACAGGCGGAAATGGCCTTGCTGAAGGATGTGGCCGGAATCACGAAAGGGGAGGACCGTCATGACATCGACCAGATCCTGGAATATGGCTATAGCTTCGGTTTGCAGGGCGGTAAGTATATCGGCCTGAAGGAATTCTCATACTGGTCCATGGCGCTGCCATTGCGCCGGATCCTGGAGAGCAAGGTGTCCAAAGCGGGGAACGGCTTCTATGGCCACTTCGCCAAGATGGGCCTGTTTGTTTTCTCTCGTGAGAATCTGGGCGCCACGGAGGCCGTCAAGGCCATGAAATATACCATCTCCCTGCAGCAGTATCAGGACATCCGTTACAACCGGCTTTACATTGCAGACGTGGATGACCTCTTCGTGTGCAATCTGGATGACGGCTTGAAGGATGATTCCCGGCTTATCCGGTATCGTATTACCCAGGAGCAGCGACAAACCTTTTATCATGAAGCTATAGAACTACAAAAACAACAATAATATGAGGTTTTTAAAGGCTATCGTCATCCTGATTCTGGGATGTTGCCCGCTCGCAGCGCGCGAATATGAGGTATTCGGCCCGGAGGGTGGTATCGCGTTCAAGATAAGCCTGCCGGAAGGATTCAATCCCAAGACGGACCGGTGCCCCATGGTGATCCTCATGCACGGCATCTTTTCCAGCAAGGATTACAATCCCATGCCGGCCCTGGCGAAGGGACTTGCGCAGGCGGGCATCGCCTCCATCCGTTTCGATTTCGACGGCCACGGGAAGAGCGAAGGACGCAAGCAGGATATGACCATCGAAAAGGAACTCTCCGACGCCAGGGCCATCTGGGAATACGTTCGGGCGCTGCCCTATGTAGACGGAATCGGCCTTTTGGGCCATTCGCAGGGCGGGGTGATTGCTTCCATGACGGCAGGACGGCTCTCCGCGGAAGGGACGCCGCCCGACGGTCTTGTACTCATTGCCCCGGGTTCCGTGATCAAGGAAGCCTGTCAGGGCGGGAAGTTCTTCAATGCCCGCTTCAATCCGGCCGATCCGCCCGAGTACATCCGCTGCTGGGGCCTGTATAAACTGGGACGGGAGTATCTCCTCACTACGCAGCAGCTTGATATTTATGGCACGGCATCGGCCTATGACGGCCCTGTGAGAGTCATTCACGGGACGCGGGACAGCATCGTTCCCATGTGGTGCAGCGAGAAGTTCGTCGAGACCTATGGCGACAGGGCCGGACTGGTGGTTGTAGAGGGAGAGAATCACACCATCACGAGGAAACGGAAAGAAGTCGTTGCCTCCGTGGTCCAATTCTTCAAAAACCTTGGCCGATCCTGACGCTTACTTTAGTAGCTTCACAAAGCCCTCCGGAAGGCACACATTATCCAGGCCGATGGCATCCGCGAACAGGGGAGCGATCTCCTTCTCCCGGAAGCCGGCGATGCCGCAGCCGATGCGTGTCACGTAGAAAAACAGTTCCGGATGTTCTTTGGCGGACACAATGAAATCGTCTACATAGGGCTTGATGGTTTCCACACCGCCCTGCATGGTGGGAATGGCATAGCTCTGGCCACGAAGGCCAACCCCGCAACCCATCACGGCACCGAAGTGCTTGAATGCGACATAGGCGGCTCCGCCGCCGTGCATCCCGGCAAGGTTGCTGCCGAATACAAACACCTCATCGGCCTTCAGTTCCGATATCTGTTCCGGGGTGAAATCCGGACGCTCGATTCCATTGTACGTTCTCATATTAAACACGAAGTTACGAAGAATTCCCGGAAATCCCGCATATAATCTACGACTATGTGACCATGTTGTCATGGTGCAAAGGTAATACTCGCTTGCGCCAGGATGTTGCGCAAGCTCCAAAAATCCGCGAAAAATCCGTATATTAGCATCCAATATGAAAAATATAGCCTTATTTCTTCTCATAACGGCCTTTTTCTGCGTCAATTCCTGCAAACGGACAGTTAATCCGCGGGAGGACTCCAGTGACTTTGTGGCCATTACCGATGTGGTTCCGGATGTGATTCTGGAGATTCGGTACTATGGGACCTATAACTTTGTAGGGACCCGGATTGACGGATACAAAGCACCCACGGCATGGCTCACCCGCGAAGCGGCCGACAGCCTGAAAGCCGTGAGCGATGATGTGATTAAGCTGGGTTATCGGCTCAAGATATACGATGCCTATCGGCCCCAGTGCGCCGTGGACCATTTCGTGCGCTGGTCAAAGGATCCTGCCGATACGCTCACCAAGCGCTATTTCTACCCCATGCTGGACAAGCCCGTCCTGTTTGAGCAGGACTACATCATGGAGAAATCCGGCCATACACGCGGTTCTACCGTAGATTTGACGCTCTTCGACATGACCACCGAAAAAGAGGTGGACATGGGCGGCACCTTTGACTGGTTCGGGCCGGAGAGCCATCCGGATTATACCGGCATTACGCCGGAGCAGTATGCCAACCGAATGATCCTGAGGGACGCCATGCTGCGACATGGCTTCAAGCCCCTGGACAGCGAATGGTGGCACTTCACCCTCAGGAACGAACCCTATCCGGACACCTATTTCACATTCCTGGTCCAATAAAAAGAGGGCAGGTAAAAACTAAAACAGGCCCCCTTCTGGGCTCCTTTTCCGACGGACGTATACATCAACGTGAAAACAACATTGATATGAATAGCAAAACTATTTTCGTGGCAATTTCGCTACTTATCGGCCTGACGGCATTTGCCCAGCAGTCGAACGTGAACCTCAGCTATAATCCTCAGAAAGACACCGAGGGGCTGGTCCCTTTCAGCGCGAACCTTAATTCGCCGCAGGTGAATGACGACCATACCGTCATTTTCCGGCTCAGGGCCCCTAAAGCGGAGTCCGTGGCCCTTTCGGGTGCGATGACCACAGTGATGGGCGTCCGGGGGAACATCCCTTTCACCAAAGGCGAAGACGGCATCTGGACCCTCACCATCGGCCCTCTTCCGGTGGATATGTACCAGTACAACCTGGTTGTGGACGGCGTAAGTATGGCCGATCCCAATAATACGTATGCCGCCTTCACGGCAATGCCTCCTTACAGTGAACTCATCGTCCATGGCGACGGACCCTCCTGGTGGGACGCGAAGGATGTGCCTCACGGAGCCATTACCCGCCATATCTACTACAGCCCTGTAACGGAAGGGGAGCGTGAGATCTATGTATATACTCCTCCTCAGTACGATCCGCAGAAGGAATACCCCGTCCTCTATCTTATGGGCGGCAGCGGCGAACTCCCGTCAAACTGGATGTATGACGGACGCGTGAACTTCATCATGGACAATCTTCTTGCGGAAGGGAAAGCGGAACCTATGCTCATTGCACTGGTGAACAACCAGGTCATCCACCGCAACCATCCCCGGCATGCCGATCTTACTTTCGACATTATGACGCGTGAGTATCGTGAGGCCGTCATCCCCTTCGTGGACAGTCACTACAAAACCATCGCAAATCCCCACGGCCGTGCCATTTCCGGCCTGTCTATGGGCGGCCGTCACACCATGTTCGTAGGGCTGAAGTCCCTAGACCTCTTTGCCAACTTCGGCGTCCTCAGCGCCGGTGACAACAATCCGGAACAGACCCTTGGTGAATTCCTCAACGACCCTAAAGCCAACGACAAGGTGGATTACCTGTTCATCGGCCAGGGAGGGGCGGAAGAGAAAGGTATGTTCAATGTACGTGTGAAAGGCTTCAGGGATGCCCTGGACAAGCACGGGATAGAATATGAGTACTTCTGCGTAGGCGAAACGGGCCACGACTGGTCCACCTGGAGACATCTCCTGTATTACGGATTCCTCCCGAAGCTTTGGAAGAAATAGGCCGACGCCTGACCTGACCGGCCAGGCATGGTCCATGACTTCTTTAAAGAGCGAAGTCCCATTTGCAAGGAAAAGACTAAAACTGAATTATCTATGGCACGTGAACTCAAACTCGAGATTGGTCTGGAAAAGCAGATTGCCAAACAACTCTATGAAGCACTCCAGGGAGACGTAATCAAGTTTGTCCTAAAAAATGCGGAAGAACAGTCTGATGACGATATTTGGAGGAGCAGGATGGAAGGGCATTGTATGAAGGTAGACCAACAACTCCTGGGGAACTTCTACAATCTGTGCCAAGGAGTATTGGAGAGACTGGGTTTCAAAGAACCAGTGGATTTCTATGTAACAGGAGATTCAAGTATCAATGCATTCTCCATCGCAGCAGGGGAGGAAGGACATCCGCACATCGTGAATGTCAATTCCGAGCTTTTCAAATTAATGAGTGAGGATGAACTTCGTTTTGTGGTTGGCCATGAGCTTGGTCATCTTTTCAATAAAGATACAGAACTTAAACGGCTTATCAACTTTGTTTATCCGCCGAGCAAACCCCAGATACCAATTGCACTTCAATACAAGATTCATCTTCACGACAACTTGGCCGAGTTAGTGGCCGACCGTTATGGCTATATTGCCTGCGGTAACCTGGAAGCCAGTGTTACGGCATTCTATAAAATGAAATCGGGTCTTGACCTCCAAAGCATGCATGTGAGCATTGATGACCTTCTGAAAGACAACAGCAAACATCTTGAGTATTTCAAGAGTGGCGGAGGAAGAAGCTTGTTCGACCATCCTGTCGATCCAATCAGGGTGGAGGCCATCCATCTTTTTGCAACGGCCAGGAGCCAGGCAGCACTCGAGAGAGGCATGAGTGAACTCCTTGATATCCTCCTCCGTATTGGAGATGATCAACTGGATTACCATATGAGAAACTTCATTGCGACATCCGGTATTATTACGGCCAATATTGATGGTAAGGTTACTGATGAAGAATTTGAACACATTATCAGGGATTTGTCAAGGAGTACCTTCTTCCCCAAGGATTATTTGAAGTTCGTCGTTAAACAGGACGTAGAGAAATTGTTCGCAGATTCCATCAACAATATCCTTAAAATCAATCCTGGATTGAAACCAACCCTTGTTGCATATATTATCCAGATGGTAATGGCCGATAGTACAATAGGAAAGGAAGAAGTGAACTTCATCTACAGTTTCGGACAGGATGTGGGCCTAAGCATAAAGGAAATCTCCAATATTTTTGCCGATATGTTCCAGCAGGTGTATAATCCCAGTTTGTCTTCAATTGCCTAAAGCACACTTTCGGCCTTCCAGCGCTCAGACCGTGCTTTAGGCGGGGTTGGAAGAACAGGGTAAAGCACACTTTAGTCCATGGAATGGCGAAAGTGTGCTTTAGTGGAATGGAGGAGGATGTTCCCATCCATCGGCATTGATGTTTTTTTCTTACCTTTGTGACTGGTAAGATAAGAGTATTATGAATCCAGACAGCATCACACGCATCCAGGAAATGGAAGAGACCTACGACAGTGTCCGGAAGGACATCGCACCCCTAAGGGAATACAAGGAAAGTGGCCAGATGGACAGCATAGACAAGGTGCTGGCCTTCAACAGGCAGTTTGTGGCTTCCAAGGGCTACGAACCCTTTGTTACGGACAAGTTCCCGGCCAGGAAGCTGGCGGTACTCAGCTGCATGGATACACGCCTGACGGTGCTGCTGCAGGAGGCACTGGGCCTCAAAAATGGCGATGCCAAGATTATCAAGAACGCCGGGGCGGTGATTCCGTCGCCCTGGGATTCGGCCATGCAGAGCCTCATCGTGGCAGTGTATGAACTGGGCGTGGAGGAAATTATGGTGGTGGCGCACACGGATTGCGGCGCCTGCAACATGAGTTTCGGCCATTTCCGGAAAGAAATGCTCAAACGGGGCATTCCGGAGGCCGAGTTGCAGCGCACGGACGTGAATCTGGACCAGTGGCTGGAGGGCTTCCATGACACCGAAGCCAGCGTCCGGGCCACCGTGGAGGCCATCGCCCGTCATCCCCTCATGCCCAAAGACGTAACCGTCCGCGGCTTCATCATGGAGACGGTCACCGGCGAATTGACGGAAGTCAAGTAAGGGGAAGTCTGGCGGATGAGGAACGCCTCCGGACCACCATAGAGGCCCCAAAAGAGCCCATTTTTTATCAATCAGAAGGAATGAGTTGCAGGAGGGCCCTGCAACCCTCTTCCGGGAGGCGGGTGCGGTTGGCCAGGCGGAACATATAGGGGACTCTTACCGCATAGAACGAAAGAATCTCCCGGATGTATGCTGCTATGGCCTGCGGGTCTGTCGTTCCCAAATAGGCCGGAAGGAATGCGTCCCAGAATGAAATCAGGGCCCGCTGGGTCAGATGAAGCAGAAAATCGGCGCGTTTGTCACCAAGATTGTGGCAGATGGTCCAGAACCATCCCAGGTCCCACTGCGGGACTCCATGGCAGAACTGGCCGATGTCTATCCACATAGTCCGGCTTCCGTCCGTGATGATATTGCCGATGTGGAAGTCCCCATGCAGGCAGGTATCGGCATCGGGGGCCTTGTCCAGAAAGGCCAGGGCGCGCTGATTGTACTCTTCCGTCACGCAGTCATTATTCTGGTAAAATGCCCTGAGGATGTCTTTGATGGAAGGAATCCGGGATGTGTCCGCGCGGGTGCCGTGAAGGAGTTTCCCGGCCTGGGCAAATGCCAGGGCGATTTCCGCTTCCCGCTGCGGCTCTTCTGAAAGAATCCTTGCAAAGGAATGCTTTCCGGGGATGAATTCGTACTCTGCGCCCATGCGCTGGCCATCTGTGACGAGGCGGATGGGCTCGGGCGTGGGAATTCCCATGTCATAAACCGCCTTGGCTGTGATGAACTCGTCTCTTGCCATATCGGCCTCGAATCCGGGATTATACAGCTTGGCCAGCGAATTGCGGCTTTTGTGTTTGTACGTGACGGCTGTCCCGCCCTCGCCGGACTGGAGGTAGTCATCAAGATTGATTCTATTATACATTGCCGATTCTTTCATAGACTACAAATATACGACTTTTCGGCGGAGGATATGTAAAAGGAAAATGAAATCTCCGGACGGGCCGGGGATATTGTAGAATCCTTGGATCTCTGGCATTAGTCTGGCAAAAGGGATGGGAAGGTATCAACCGGAGGGTGTTGAAAACTTCTTTAAAAAAAGCGGAGTTCCATTTGCAAGGTTCGCGGATTCGTCTTAACTTTGCACACCGTGTTAGTAGAAGTGTTGAACCCTTCCAAAGTCTATTTGCATGATTAAGGTAGCCGTTATTATGGGTAGTGCCAGTGACTGGGACGTGATGGCCCCGTGCTGCGCCACCCTGGAAGAATTCGGTATTCCCTATGAGAAAAAGGTGCTCAGCGCCCACCGGAATCCGGGCCCGCTGGCAGAGTATATAGCTGCCGCGCCGGACAAGGGGTGTGAGGTCATCATCGCCGGTGCCGGCGGGGCCGCCCACCTTCCCGGGGTCATAGCCGCCTATACTACCTTACCGGTCATCGGCATCCCGGTCAAGTCCAAAGCCCTCAACGGCCTGGACTCCCTGCTATCCATAGTCCAGATGCCCTCCGGGATTCCCGTGGCCACCATGGCCATCGACGGGGCCAAGAATGCGGCACTTTACGCCGTGTCCATCCTTGCCCTGAAAGATGAGAGCCTCTCCTGCAAGCTCAAACAGTTCCGTCAGCAGCAGAGCGACAAGGTCCTTGCAACGGTCCTTTAACCTTATGCCCACCTCCGCACCCGCGCCGGTGGGCACTTTTTTAGAATTAATACAAGAATCAACCATATGAACCGCCGGTTATTCGTGGAGAAGAAAGACCGCTTCAGAGTGGAAGCGGCCAGCCTTTTGGCAGAATTCAATGAGAACCTGTCGTTGAACCTGAAGTCCCTCAGGCTCATCAACGTTTACGACCTCTTCGGCTTTCCGGATTCCCTGGTGGAGGCCTGCCGCTATACGGTCTTCGGGGAGCGGGTAACGGATACCGTAACGGACTCGCTGGACCTCTCCGGCAAGAAGTACCTGGCCGTGGAGTTCATCCCAGGGCAGTTCGACCAGAGGGCCTCATCGGCCGTGGACTGCGTCCATCTGATAGATCCGGCGGCACAGGTGGAGATCAAGAGCTCCCGTCTCCTGATCTTTGACGACGACCTTCCGGCGGAAACCCTTTCCCGCATTGCCCACTATTTCATCAACCCGGTGGAGAGCCGTCCCAAGGACCTGGGCGTGCTGGCCCTGGGAGAAAAGGCCGATGTGAAGCCCCTGGAAGACCTTTCCGGCTTCACCGCCATGAAGGAGGAGGATTTCCCCGCCTTCTGCAAGGAGCACGGCCTGGCCATGAACGCCGACGACCTCCGCGAAGTAGTGAACTACTTCCGGAAAGAGGGGAGGGACCCCTCCGAGACAGAGCTCCGCATCCTGGATACCTACTGGAGCGACCATTGCCGCCATACCACCTTCACCTCCCAGATCGAGGAGATTACGGTGGACGAAAGCTTCATGAAGACCCAGCTGGAAAGCTCCCTGGAGCTGGCCGGCAGCATGAGAAAGGAGCTGGGCCGGGAGAAGAAGCCCTTCTGCCTCATGGAGTTGGCCACCCTGGGCGCCCGCTGGCTCCGCCTCAAGGGCAAACTGGAAGACCTGGAACAGAGCGAGGAAAACAACGCCTGCAGCATCTTTGTGAACGTAGATGTGGACGGAGAGATGCAGAAATGGCTGCTGCAGTTCAAGAACGAGACGCACAACCATCCTACGGAAATAGAACCCTTCGGCGGGGCCGCCACCTGCCTGGGCGGCGCCATCCGGGACCCGCTTTCCGGCCGGGCCTATGTGTACCAGGCCATGCGCGTAACCGGCGCCGGAGACATCACCGCCAAAGTGGCCGATACCATCCCCGGCAAGTTGCCCCAGCGGATGATTTCCAAGAAGGCGGCCGGCGGCTACTCCAGCTACGGCAACCAGATCGGCCTGGCAACCACCCACGTGCGGGAAATCTATGCCGACGGCTATACCGCCAAGCGCATGGAGATAGGCGCCGTGGTGGGCGCCGTGAAGGCCGATAATGTCCGGCGCGAAAGCCCTGCCCCCGGAGACGTGATCCTGCTCCTGGGCGGCCGTACGGGCCGTGACGGTATCGGCGGAGCCACGGGCTCTTCCAAGCAGCATACGGAGGCCTCCCTGGAAACCTGCGGCAGCGAGGTGCAGAAGGGTAACGCCCCCGAGGAACGTCAGCTCCAGCGGCTGTTCCGCCGGCCGGAAGTGACGCGCCTTATCAAGAAATCCAACGACTTCGGCGCCGGCGGCGTAAGCGTGGCCATCGGCGAACTGGCGGCGGGCCTGGACATCTATCTGGACCGCGTGCCTGTGAAATATGCCGGCCTCAACGCCACGGAACTGGCCATCAGCGAGTCCCAGGAGCGTATGGCCGTGGTGGTGGAAGCTTCCGCCATGCAGCGCTTCCAGGAACTCTGCGCCCTGGACAACATAGAGATAACCCACGTGGCCGATGTAACGGCTACGGGCCGGATGCGGATGTTCTTCCATGGGGAGAAGGTCTGCGACCTCACCAGGGAATTCATTGACAGTGCCGGTGCCCGGCATTATGCCAAGGCAACCATCGGCGCGGTGGAAAAACGCAATCCCTTTGTACAGAAGCCTGCAGGAGCCTCCCTGGAGGAGAAGATGCTCTCTGTGATGGCTTCCCCCAACGTGGCTTCCCAGAAGGGGCTGGTGGAGATGTTCGACTCCACCATCGGCCGTTCCACGGTGCTCATGCCTTACGGCGGAAAGCGCCAGGCCACGGAAACGCAGGTGTCCGTCCAGAAACTCCCCTCCGACGGATTTACCAACACCGCCAGCGTGATGGCCTTCGGCTACAACCCGGACCTGGCCCTCTGGAGTCCGTACCACAGCGCCGCCTATGCCGTGGTGGAGGCCTGCACCAAGGTGGCCGCCGCCGGTGCCGACTGGTCCGGCATGCGCTTCTCCTACCAGGAATACTTCGAGCGGATGACGGCCGATCCCCACAGCTGGGGCAAGCCGCTCAGCGCCCTCCTGGGGACCCTCAGGATGCAGAAGGAGCTGGGCTTGCCGTCCATCGGCGGAAAGGATTCCATGAGCGGAACCTTCGAACACATCCACGTGCCGCCCACCCTGGTGGCTTTCGGCATTACCACCGTGGATGCCCGGGAGGTCATTTCCCCGGAATTCAAGAAGGCCGGAAACAAGATATATCTGCTTAAGCATACTCCGCTTCCGGACTATATGCCGGATACGGACCAACTGAAGGCCCACTGGAGCTGGCTCCGCTCGCAGGCGGTAGCCGGGAAGGTGGTATCGGCCTGGTCGCTCAGTTACGGCGGCGTGGCCGAAGGCCTGGTGAAAATGGCCCTGGGCAACGGTCTGGGCGTGAAAGTCAAGCTGCCGGAAAGCGAACTTTTCTCCCTGGGCTACGGCTCCATCCTGCTGGAAGCTCCCTGCGAGCTGGAAGGCGCGCAGCTGCTGGGAGAAGTGACGCCGGAAGGCATCTGTATCAACGGCACCACCCTCTCCCTGGAGGCCCTGGAGAAGGCCTATGAAGGCCGATACTTCAAGCTCTATCCGCCGCGGGTGAAACCCGCTTTCCATGAAGCGGTCCCTGAGGTGGAACCTGTGTCCTTCAACCCTGCCAACCTTATTTATCCGGGCGCTCCGGTGGAGCATCCGGTGGTATGCCTGCCCGTATTCCCGGGCACCAACTGCGATTACGATACCGCCAAGGCCTTCCGCAAAGCCGGGGCCGAGGTCCGTCCTTTCGTGTTCCGCAACCTCACCGGTGAGGATGTGCTCAGCTCCATCGAGGAACTTTCCCGCCGGATAGGGGAGTGCCATATCCTGGCCTTCTGCGGCGGTTTCTCCTCCGGTGACGAACCGGACGGCAGCGGCAAGTTCATCGCCAGCGTTATCGGCAATGCCAAGGTGAGTGCAGCCATCGGGGCCCTTCAGAAGCGCGGAGGCCTCATCCTGGGCATCTGCAACGGTTTCCAGGCACTGGTCAAGAGCGGCCTGCTTCCGTACGGGAAGACCGGCAGCGTTACGCCGGAATCGCCTACCCTTTTCCGAAACGATATCAACCGCCATATCTCGCTCATTGCCACTACAGAAGTGGCTTCCGTGAACAGCCCCTGGCTTGCGGGCCTGTCCCTCGGTGAAAAGCATTCCATCGCCTTCAGCCACGGAGAGGGCAAATTCGTGGTGGATGAATCCCTGGCCCGGGAACTGTTTGCCCGCGGACAGGTGGCCTTCCGCTATGTGGACAATCCCAATGGCTCCCATTACGACATTGAGGGCATCCTGAGCCCGGACGGGCACATCCTGGGCAAGATGGGCCATACGGAGCGCTATGAGGAGAACCTTTACAAGAATATCGGCGGCAATTGCTGCCAGCCGCTGTTCCGCAACGCTGTAAACTATTTCAAGAAAATCTGCCAATAATATGATAAAAGGAGAATTAATATTCGAAGGTAACGAGAAGCAGGTCTTCGCCACGGACCATCCGGACCAGGTGATTTTCCGTTACAAGGACGTGACCGTTGCCTATAATAACGTCAAGCGGGCCCGCTTCATCGGCAAGGGCGCCTTGGACAACCAGATTTCGGCCATCCTGCTCAACTACTTGAACCAGAATGGGGTAGAGACCCACTATATAGAAACCCTGGGAGAGAAGGAGCAGCTTTGCCGGAAGATTGAGATCATCCCCCTGCAGGTGGTGGTGCACAACCGGATAGCCGGTTCGCTGGCCGCCCGCCTGGGCGTGGAGGAAGGCTTCCGCCATCCCAACACCATCGTGGACCTGCGGTATAACAACGACGAGCTGGAGGATCCCTTCATCAACCGGGACCACGCCGTGGCCCTGGGACTGGCCACCTATCAGGAACTGGACGGGATGTACAATATAGCCCGCCGCGTGAATGACCTCCTGAAGCCGCTCTTCCACGAGGCCGGTATTGAACTGGTGGACATGAAGATTGAGTTCGGGCGGGCTTCCGACACGGGAAGCATCATCATTTCCGACGAAATCTCTCCGGATACCTGCCGGCTCTGGGACGAGGCCACCGGCGAGCGCCTGGACAAAGACCGCTTCCGCCTGGACCTGAGCCGCGTGGTGGAAAGCTACAGGGCTGTTTTGGACCGTTTGAAAAAAGTGATCAATTCATAATATGGGTGTCTTGGCTGTATATGGCGTAGAAAACGCCTCAACCTTTATTTATTACGGACTGCACAACCTCCAGCACCGGGGGCAGGAAGGCGGCGGTATAGTTACGTTTGATCCTCAGGGGGAAAGCCACCGTTACAGGGGACAGGGCCTGCTGAGTGAGATCTTCACCAACGGGGAACTGGACCACCTTCCCGGACGGCTGGGTATCGGCAGCGTGAAATATGCCAATGCCTCCAAAGGCGGCCTGGACAACGTGGAACCGCTTTTCTTCCACCATCATTCGGGAGACTTTGCCATTGCCGGGGAAGGCAATCTGGTGAATGCGCGCCAGGTGACCGAATACCTGGAACGGCGGGGTTCCATCTTCCAGACCCGCACGGACAGCGAACTGCTGGCCCACCTGATCAAGAAGGGCGGAAACGTGGACCGTATCGTGATGATTGTGAAGGCCCTGAACATGCTGGAAGGCGGTTTCACCTTTGTAATCATGACCAGGAACCGCATCTATGCCTGCCGGGACAAATACGGCATCAAGCCCCTGTGTATCGGCAAGATCGGCGACGGTTACGTAGTGAGCAGCGAATCCTGCGCCTTCGAGATCATGGGCGCCCGCTTCATCCGCGACGTGGAACCCGGCGAGATTGTGACGCTGGACCACCACGGCATCCGGAGCACCCGCTATTCCCAGTTCTCCCGCCACCAGATGTGTGCCATGGAGTACATCTACTTTGCCCGTCCGGACAGCGATATTGACGGCTGCAACGTGCACGCCTACCGCAAGGAAGCCGGACGCCGCCTTTACCGGGAGAATCCGGTGGAGGCCGATATCGTAGTGGGTGTACCGGAATCCAGCCTGAGCGCCGCCATGGGTTATGCCGAGGAGAGCGGCATCCCTTATGAGATGGGCCTGGTGAAGCACAAATATGTGGGCCGGACCTTTATCCAGCCGGTCCAGTCCATCCGGGAACTGGGCGTCAAGATGAAACTTTCCCCGGTGCGCAGCATCGTGGAAGGCAAGCGGGTTGTTCTGGTGGACGACTCCATCGTCCGCGGCACCACCTCCCTCAAGATAGTGAAAATGCTGCGGGAAGCCGGCGCCACCGAGGTGCATGTACGCATCGCCAGCCCCATGATGCGCTTTACCTGCCACTATGGCGTGGACACTTCCACTCCGGAAGAGCTCCTCTGCTCCCACCGGACGCTGGAGGAGGCCCGCCAGGCCATCGGAGCCGATTCCCTGGGCTACCTGAGTCCGGAATCTACCCGGGCATCGGCCTTCGGCTGTGCCGATCCCTGCCAGGCCTGCTTTACCGGCGAATATCCCACTTTACTGTATGACGAATCCGTAGAAAACGATTAGACTATGGCCAAAACTTATGAGAATGCAGGTGTGAACCTGGAGGCGGGATACGAGGTAGTCCGCCGCATCAAGCAGCACGTGGCATCCACGGCCCGTAAGGGCTCCATGGGTAATATAGGCTCCTTCGGGGGCATGTTCGACCTCTCGGCGCTGAATATCAAGGAACCCGTGCTGGTGAGCGGCACCGACGGCGTGGGCACCAAACTCAAGATTGCCTTTGCCATGGACAAGCACGACACCATCGGCATCGATGCCGTGGCCATGTGCGTGAACGACGTGCTGGCCCAGGGGGCCGAACCGCTCATTTTCCTGGACTATGTGGCTCTGGGACACAACATTCCGGAAAAGGTGGAAGCCATAGTGGCCGGTGTGGCCGAAGGCTGCCGCCAGGCTGGCTGCGCCCTGGTGGGCGGCGAGACGGCCGAGATGCCCGGCATGTACGAGGACGGTGAATACGACATAGCCGGCTATACTACCGGCGTGGTGGAGAAATCCAAACTCATAGACGGCTCCAAGGTGAAGGTGGGGGATGTGCTGGTGGGCATAGCTTCCTCCGGCGTTCATTCCAACGGCTTCTCCCTGGTGCGCAAGATTGTGGCCGATGCCGGGCTCAAGTACACGGACGAAATCCCCGGATTCGGCGGCAGGAAGCTGGGCGAGGTGCTTCTCACCCCCACCCGGATCTATGTGAAGCAGATGCTGGATGTAATCCGGCAGTGCGACGTTCACGGGGTGGCCCACATCACCGGCGGCGGCTTTGACGAGAACATCCCGCGCGTGCTGCAGAAAGGCCAGGGCCTGGAAATCCGCGAAGGAAGCTGGGAAATCCTCCCGGTGTTCCGGATGCTGGAGAAATGGGGCGGCGTGCCGCACCGGGAGATGTTCAACATCTTCAATATGGGTATCGGCATGGTGGCGGTAATGGACGCTGCCGATGCCCCCAGGGCCATTTCCATCCTGGAATCCCACGGAGAGAAGGCCTCCATTATAGGAAAGGTAACTGATAAGGAAGGCGTATGCATAATCTAGCGGTATTTGCCAGCGGGACCGGGACCAATTTCGTGGCCATCGCCCAGGCCAGCGCCAGCGGAAAGCTGGACGCCCGGGTGGCCGTGATGGTGTGCGACAAACCCGGTGCGGCGGTTATTGAAAGGGCGAAGGAATTCGGTATAGAGACCTTTGTCTTTTCGCCCAAGAGCTATGCCTCCAAGGCCGCCTATGAGGCCGAAATAGTGAAGCTGCTGGATGATAAGAAGATAGATCTGGTGTGCCTGGCGGGTTATATGCGCATAGTGGGGGAGACCCTGCTGCAGGCCTATGAAGGCAGGATCATCAACATCCATCCCTCGCTGCTGCCCTCCTTCAAGGGCGCACACGCCGTGGAGGATGCGGTGGCCTATGGCGTGAAGGTGTACGGCATCACCATCCACTGGGTAAATGCCGATCTGGACGGCGGAAAGATCATCGCCCAGCGGGCCTTCCCGTATGAAGGGTCGGACCCCGCCGAAGTGCACCGCATCGGCCAGAAGATTGAACACGAATTATATGTAGAAACCATAAACAAACTATTATGCGCGCGTTAGTTAGTGTAAGTGACAAGAATGGCCTGGTTCCGTTTGTGAAAGGCCTCGTAGACCTCGGTTGGGAAATCATCGCTACCGGGGGAACACAGAAACTGCTGGAAAAAGAGGGGGTGAAGACCATCGGCATCAGCGAGGTCACCGGCTTCCCGGAGATTTGCGACGGCCGGGTGAAGACCCTGCATCCCAAGGTGCACGGCGGCATCCTGGCCCGCCGGGACGTCCCCGCCCATATGGAGACCCTGAGGGAGAACGGCATCGAGACCATCGAGCTGGTTTGCGTGAACCTGTATCCTTTCCGCCAGACCATCGCCAAGGAGGGTGTTACCCTGGAGGACGCCATCGAGAATATCGACATCGGCGGTCCTTCCATGGTACGCAGCGCCGCCAAGAACTGGAAGGACGTCACCATCGTCTGCGATCCGGCCGATTATGACAAGGTGCTGGAGGAACTGAAGGCCAGCGGCAAGACTTCCGACGAGACTCGTCTGAAACTATCGGCCAAGGCCTATACCCACACGGCCGAATACGATGCCTGCATCGCCACTTATATGCGCAAGGCCGCCGGCCTGAACGAGAAGCTCTTCCTGGAGTATGACCTCAAGCAGGGCCTCCGCTACGGCGAGAACCCGCACCAGAGCGCCAATTTCTACGCCGCCCTGGAGCCGGCTCCCTTCTCCCTGGCCTTCGCCACCCAGATCCAGGGCAAGGAACTCTCCTACAACAACATCCAGGACGCCAATGCGGCCCTGAACGTGCTGCGGGACTTCGAGGAGCCCTTCTGCGTGGCCCTCAAGCACATGAACCCCTGCGGCGCCGCGGTGGGCAAGACCATCGAGGAAGCCTGGCAGGCCGCCTATGAGGCCGACAAGGTGAGCATCTACGGCGGCATCGTGGGCGTGAACCGCACCCTCACCGCCGAGGTGGCCCTGGGCATGAAGCCCATCTTCCTGGAGATTGTGATCGCCCCCGACTATACGCCCGAGGCCCTGGAAATCCTTTCGGCCAAGAAGAACCTTCGCGTAATGAAGGTGGATATGACCCGCAGCAGCGCTCCCGTCCCGCAGTACATCAGCGTGAACGGCGGCCTGCTGGTCCAGCAGCTGGATACCCAGGTGGAAAAGGTAACGCCTGAAATGTGCGTCACCAAGGTAAAGCCCACCCAGGCCCAGCTCTCCGACGCCAACTTTGGCTGGAAGATAGTTAAACACGTGAAATCCAATGCCATAGCCGTAGTGCGCGACAACCACACCATCGGCATCGGCGCCGGACAGACCAACCGCGTGGGCTCCGCCCTCATCGCCCTGGAAGAGGCGAAGAACGCCGGCTTCACCGAGGGCCTGGTCCTCGCTTCCGACGGCTTCCTGCCCTTCGACGACACCGTGGCCCTGGCCGCCAAGTACGGCGTAACCACCATCGTGCAGCCCGGCGGCAGTATCCGGGACGAGGACGCCATCAAGAAGGCCGATGAGCTGGGCATCACCATGCTCTTCACCGGTGTAAGACACTTCAAGCATTAGCATGCTTGAAGGTCTAAAAGACTTTTAACGTTACCCCCTCCCGAAACCCCTCCCCTCGGGGGAGGGACTTAAAAACAGAATTGATGAAGACAGTACTAGTAATTGGTGGCGGCGGGCGGGAGCATGCCATTGTGGATGCCCTCAGCCGCAGTCCGCAGGTGGAAAAGATCTATTGTGCCCCGGGTAACGCGGGTATCGGCCGGCAGGCGATCAACGTGGCGCTCAAGGACACCGACGTGGAAGGCCTCAAAGCTTTCGCGCTGGAGAACAAGGTGGATCTCACCGTGGTGGGCCCCGAAGCTTCCCTGGCCGCCGGTATCGTGGACGCTTTCCGGACGGCCGGACTCAAGATCTTCGGCCATACGCAGGCGGCTACGGCCATCGAGAGCTCCAAGGAGTTTGCCAAGAAGCTCATGGAGAAATACGGCATTCCCACTGCCTCCTACCGCAGTTTCTCCGTTTTTGAGGAGGCCCTCTCCTATGTATCGGCCCGTCCTTTCCCGGCCGTGCTCAAGTACGACGGCCTGGCCGCCGGCAAGGGTGTGGTCATCGCCCAAGACCTGGACGAGGCGCGGAAAGCCCTGGCCGATATGCTCCTGGACCATTCGTTCGGCGAGGGCCGGGTGGTGGTGGAGGATTTCCTCACCGGGCCGGAATTCTCCTTCCTGTGCTTCGTGGATGGAGAGCGGGTGTACCCGATGCCGCTCTCCCAGGACCACAAGCGCGCCTTTGACGGAGACAAGGGGCCCAATACCGGCGGTATGGGCGCCTACACGGGCCTGCCGTTCATTACGGAGGAAGACCGGGAATTCGCCTATAAGGAGATTCTCTGCAAAGCTGCATCGGCCATGGCGGCCGAAGGATTGCCGCTTTCCGGCGTCCTCTACGGCGGCCTGATGAAAACCCCGCAGGGCATCAAGGTGATTGAGTTCAACGCCCGCTTCGGAGACCCGGAGACGGAGGTGGTGCTGCCGCTCCTTAAAAGCGACATCTATACCATCTTCGAGGGCGTGGCCACGGGCCGTCCGGTGGAGGAACCCATTTGGGACGACGGCGTTACGCTGGGCGTGGTGCTGGCCTCCAAAGGCTATCCCGGTCATTACGAGAAGGGATTCGATATCAATGGCTTAGACGAGGTGGACGCCCAGGTATATCACATGGGAACCGCCATCCGGGACGGCAAGGTGTTCACCAACGGAGGCCGCGTACTGATGGTGGTCTCCGGCGGAAAGGACCTCTCCGACGCCCGCGACCGGGTATACGCCCAGGTGGCGAAGATCGAATGCGAAAATCTCTTCTACAGAAACGACATTGCACACATAGCATTTGAATAATATGGGAAATATCATTGACGGAAAAGCATTGAGCCAGGCGGTAAAGGACGAAGTGAAGGCACAGGTGCCGGAATTGGAGGCAAAATACGGCCGCAAGCCCTGCCTGGTGGTTATCATAGTAGGGGAGAACCCTGCCAGCCAGGTTTATGTACGCAACAAGGTGAAGGCGGCCGCCTACACGGGCATGGAATCCCAATTGGTGGAACTGCCGGCCGATATCAGCGAGGAAGCCCTCCTGAGGCAGATTACGGACCTGAACGAGGATCCGCTTGTGGACGGCATCCTGGTGCAACTGCCCCTCCCGAAGCATATTGACGAAGAAAAGGTGATCGATACCATCGCCCGCGAGAAGGACGTGGACGGTTTCCATCCCGGCAATGTGGCCGGCCTGTGGCTGGGCAAGGACTGCATCGTTCCCTGCACCCCCGCCGGCATCATGCGGATGATAGACAGTATCGGCTTTGAACTCAAGGGCAAGAACGCCGTTGTGGTGGGCCGCAGCAACATCGTGGGAAAACCCGTGGCCAAGCTCCTCCTGGACCGTCACGCCACCGTTACCATCGCCCATTCCCGCACGGCCGATTTAGGCGCCGTGTGCCGTACGGCCGATGTCCTTGTTGTGGCTGTGGGCAAGGCCGGCCTGGTGACCGGTGACATGGTGAAACCCGGCGCCGTGGTCATCGACGTGGGCATGAACCGCAATGCCGAAGGCAAGCTCTGCGGTGATGTGGACTTTGCATCGGCCGAACCGGTGGCCTCCTGGATCACGCCCGTCCCCGGTGGAGTGGGCCCCATGACCATCGCCATGCTCATGCAGAACACCATCCACTGCTTCCTTTCCCGGATGGAGGCCAAGTAGGCACTGTCTGAGGACTTCTTCTACTGTCTTGTAACAAAATACACTTTATGAACACTATCAAACCCATTCTCGCTGTCCTGGCTATGAGTGTAGCAGTGGCAGCCGGCGCACAGACCCTTAAGATGGAGCCCCAGGTTGCAGGTATTACCACCTATGAGGCTTCCACGGCAGTAAACCTTGTGGTTGTGAAACCGGAAATCAAGCTGGACAATCTGGATCCTTCCATCTTCACCGTGAACACGAACGGAACGGAGCGCAACGTCCTTTCCGTTTATCCGTGCGATTCCCGGGGCGCTTTCAATCCGGAAGGGGAGTATATTGCGCTGGGACTTGAGAAAGCTGCCGGCCGCGGCCTCGGCCTTTCCATCAATGCGGGAGTATGGAGGGAGGAATACAGCGTAAAGGTGGGTCTGAAGAAGGGCAAGGTCCTGAAAGTGGGCAAGCAGAAATACACCGCCATCGAGTGTGAGACGGACAAGGCCCTGAAGGACTTCGTTTCCGAGGCCGATTACTTCAACAAGGGCACTTTCACCGGCAAGAACACCGGCAAATCCGGCGAGGTGACGCTCACTTATGCCGCCTACGAGCCCTGGTCTCTCAAGGGGGACGGGAAGGCCAACCCGCTGATTATCTGGCTGCATGGCGGCGGAGAAGGCGGCCTGGACGTGTCCATCACCCTGCTGGGCAATGAGGTGGTTTCCCTGATCCGCCCGCAGATCCAGTCCCACTTCACCACGGAAGGCGGCGCCGGTGGCGCATACGTCCTCTCCGTCCAGTGCCCCACCATGTGGATGGGCACTTCCAAGGGTTTCGGCCATGGAGACTATCCTTCCCTTTATGCCAACGTGCTCAAAGACTGCATCGACAATTATGTGAACGAGCATCCCGATGTGGACCCCAAGCGTATTTATCTTGGCGGCTGCTCCAACGGTGGCTACATGACCATGCATATGCTCATCCGCAACCCCAAGTACTTTGCCGCAGCCTATCCCACCTGCGAGGCCTACATGGACCAGTACATCTCCGACAACGAGATCAAGGCCCTCTCCGAAGAGAACATCTGGATCGTCCAGTCCTATGACGACACCACCGTGGATCCCAAGACCCACTGCATCCCCACTTTCCAGCGCCTGGTCAAGGCCGGTGCCAAGAACGTATGGATGTCCATGTTCGAGAATGTGCAGGGGATGGACAATCCCGGCCAGAGGCTCATGGGACACTTCTCCTGGTGCTATCTCTTCAACGACGCCGTAAGCCACTCGCAGGAGCAGAGTGAGGGAGATGTGAAGCCCAGCAACGACGGCGGCGGTTCCGTGGCTCCCCAGGGTCATGCGAACATCTTCGAGTGGATGAACGCCCAGGTGCTCACAGATCCGGAAGTCACCAATCCGCGCTGGTAGCTAATCTACCCTGATTTCGGGGAAATACGTATCCCGAAGCGCCATTTCGACGGGCTTGCCGCTCAGGTGGCAAAGCCCGTCGAGCGGTAATTCGGCCGAGTTGGGACCAATGCGGAAGCAATAGTCTCCCGGCGAAACGGTCCAAACACTCTTGCCGTTTACTTCGAACCACCAGGCCAGCTGGTCGGTGGCCAGTTCGAAATGAACGGTGGTCGATTCTCCTTCGGCCAGGCTGATCCGCTGGAAACCCTTGAGCTGCAGGGGCTTGAGCGGCTGTCCGGAGGCGGGGGAGACATAGAGCTGGACAACTTCGTCACCGGCTCTTCCACCGGTATTGGTAACGCGGCAGCTTACGTGGATGCACTTGTCGGAGGTCTTTGCCGAGGGCTGTACCTGCAGGTCTGAATAACTGAAGCTGGTATAGGACAGACCGTAACCGAAGGGCCAGGCGATGAACTTCTCTTCCGGCAGTTCGTTATAGCAGCGCAGGCCCGGATCTTCGGTAGCGGGATAGCTCACGCAAAGATGACCGGAAGGGTTCACCCTACCCGTAAGGATGTCCGTGACGGCCCGGCCGCCCTCTTCACCCGGATACCAGGCCTGGACAATGGCGGCGCAGCCATCGGCAATGGGGGAGAGCACCTGCGGATGACCGCCGAAAACAACAAGCACTACGGGTTTTCCTGTTTCAATGAGTGCGCGGACGAACTCTTCCTGATCTCCCGGCAGGCGGATGCCGTTGCGTGCGCGGTTTTCACCACAGAGATAGACATTCTCGCCCATGGCGGCTATGATTATGTCGCTTTGCGAGGCAAGGCGTAAGGCTGCGCCTTGGTCGGTGGAATCGGCCGATTCTATGCGGCGCATCCGCATTCCGCTCACGCGGGCGTCTCCGCCCAGGTTCACCCGGGCGTCGGCCAGGGTGCTCCAGTCGCAGCCCCGCTCATAGCCGATTTCTCCGGAGAAACCTTCTTTCAAGGCCTCCAGCAGCGTGGGTACGCGTACGGCCGAAAGATCCGGCTCCTGACGATGGAAAAAGATTTGCATGGAGGGGAAGGTGTAGTCTCCCAGCATGCTCCAGACGGAGTTGGCGTTGGGGCCTACAAGTGCTATCTTTTCGTTGCCCCGCAGCGGCAGGATGCCTTCGTTTTTCAGCAGCACGATGCTCTGGGTGGCCAGCTCGTAGGCAATCTGCCGGCCTTCCGGGCTGTCCAGTTCCAGGGGACCGTCGGCACAGAAAACCGGGTTGGGATCCAGCAGGCCTGCGCGGGCTTTCAGCATGAGGGCGCGCTTGACGGATTTCTCCAGCACTTCTTCTGATATCCGTCCTTCGCGGACCAGTTCCGGGATGTATTTATAGCTGGTATTCCAGGCCAGTTCCAGGTCGTTTCCAGCCGTGAGGGCATTCACGGCGTATTGCTTGAGCGCTTCCTCGCTGCGGTCCCGGCCGGTCTGGACGGCGCCGTAGTCACTCACGATGGCACCCGTATAGCCCAGATAGCCACGCAGGATTACGTTGATGAGCGTATCGCTGCACACGGCATATTCCTCCCGGAAACGGTCGTAGGAGGTCATGACCGATTCGCTGCCCTGCGTACGGATTACGGCTTCATGGGGCAGAAGGACCTCCTCATAAAGCTCCTTCCAGGACAGGGTATTGGCACCTCCGTATCCCAGGAAATGCTTGGTTGTACCTGCTACACCTTCGCGGAAACCTTTTTCCTGCAGGCCGCCTACGAAGGCACAGGCCATGGCGGCGGTGAGGAATCCGTCTTCTCCGCAGGACTCTTCAATACGGGGCCAGAGCGGTGTCCGGATGAGGTCAATCATGGGGGAGAGGGCATATTGCTGGCCCATGGCGCGCATATCGGCGGCGGTGCGGGAGGTCTTGGCCTTTATCAGTTCCGGATTCCAGCTGCAGGCGGCCCCGATGGCCTGGGGATAAATGGTTGCTCCCTTGGCGGTGAGCCCGGTGAGCGCCTCTTCATGGAAGATGGCGGGAATGCCGGCGGATGTCTCCTCTACCAGATAGGCCTGGATGTCGCGGACCAGACGGCGGATCTGGTCGGCATCCTTGGGCTGCGAGCTGGTGGGTTGGCAGATATGGCCCACGCCGTAGGGGATTACCTCACGGCATTTTTCGCGGGACACTTCGCCGTCCACCATCAGTTCGCCGGGATAGATTCCAAAGAGCTGGGCGGCTTTTTCTTCCAGACTAAGGCGCTGGTAAAGGGCATCCACCTGCCGCTGAAGGGCTTTTTCGTTTTTATCAGTGGTATTGTTGCAGGCCATCATGAGTACCGGTAACAGCAAGAATAAAAGGCTCTTTTTCATGGTTTTTATTTAAAGATCAAAGGCAGGAACTGGTAGAGGCTGCGGCGCCAGGTCTGCCATTCGTGGGCTGTATCGGGGGAGACGTAGGTGGCGGCGTTGAAGCCCAGTTCCTTTAGCTCGGCCACATTCTGCTGGATACGCTCCGGGTATTCCTGCGAGCCGCAGGTCTCGAAGACCAGTTTCACGGTATCCTTGTTCAGCAGGGCGGGTTCTGAAACCACGCCGCCGCTGAAGATGCCCAGCCAGCCGAACAAGTCGCTGTGCCTCACTCCCACCGTGCCGGTTAGCATGCCGCCCAGCGACAGTCCGGCCATAGCCCGGTGGGCTGCGTCCGGAATCACCCGGTAGTGCTTCTCTATGTCGGGGAGAGCCTCGGTGAGAAACATCTCCTCATAGTTCTCGTTCCATTTATCCGCCAGGGCCAGCCTTCCGCGATTGTCTCCGGGCCGATAGACGAAGTCGTTGTTCATCACGATGATAAGCGGTTCAATCTTGCCTTCGGCAATGAGATTATCGGCAATGATGGCGGCAAAGCCGGTGTGCGTCCACTCCGTCTCATTCTCTCCGGCGCCGTGCTGGAGGTACAGGACCGGGTAGCGCCTGTCCGGCTGCGAATCATAGCCGGCGGGGGTGTAAACATAGGCCCGGCGCCAGTTCCCTTCAATTTGGGAGTAGAACCAGTGCTCGCGTACATCTCCGTGGGGAACGTCCCGCATCAGGTAATACCCGTCCTCCGGGGAGGGAATCTCGATGGTGCTCACCCAGCCGTTGGAAAAGGTGAACTCCAGGCCGGGATCCGGCAGGCGGGCGCCGTCCACAATCCAGCGGACAAGCTGGTAACCCACCTTGGGCGCCTTGGCAATCACGTTCCATCGGCCATCGGCATCCTGCTGGGCAGGGAATTCCTGGAAGGCGAATTCCAGCTTGACGTCCTGGGCCGTGGCAGGGGCGCTGAAACGGAACCAATACTCACCGTCCGTGTTCACTTTGGGGAATTCGGACTGGCGCTGCGTGCTGGAAGTGCGCTGCCAGCCGTCGGGGGAGGGAGGGACAAAGGCCCCCTGGGCGTGGGCGGTTACGCACAGCAGGAACATGGCGGCAAGGTAGAGAAGAGCGTGTCTCATGGCTATAGATGTTAGTGTTTCCCAAAGATAATGCTTTTTCTTTCAAAATCTTTCTTATATTTGCTATATGTGGGGAAGCGCCTGTAGGCCGATGGAGGATTAATCATCAAAACGAACCGATATGAAAGGATGATGAGAACCCTACGATGGTGCTGGACAACGTTTCGCAGCTCAAAAAGAACCACGACGCTGTAATGCTTAAATACTAGATATTGCTATGAAACAACATCCCGTCAGCGAAGGATACATGCCGTTCCTGGGGTATCAGACCTACTATCGTATTGTGGGCGAGGCTTCAGAAAAACCGGCTCTGCTGCTGTTGCACGGCGGTCCCGGCAGCACGCACAACTATTTCGAAGTGCTGGACCGTATCGCCGATACGGGCCGTCAGGTAATCTCCTACGACCAGATAGGCTGCGGCAATTCTTACCTGGACGGGCATCCCGAACTCTGGACCCAGGAGACCTGGATTGACGAGCTCATCGCCCTGCGCAAGTATCTTCACCTGGACCAGGTGCACATCCTGGGCCAGTCGTGGGGGGCCATGCAGGCCATCGCCTATATCATCGACTTCCAGCCCGAAGGTGTGAGGTCGCTGATCCTTTCCTCCGGCCATGCCTCCAGTTCGCTCTGGGCCAGCGAGCAGCACCGCCTCATCAAATATTTGTCTGAAGAAGATCAGGAAGCCATCCGCCGCGCCGAAGCCACAGGAAAATGGGACGATCCGGACTATCTCCGCGCCAACGAGCATTATTATGAGCGTTTCGTAATAAGTGTTGACGAGAATTCTCCCGAATGCCTCCGCCGTCCCAAACGGGCCGGCAACGAAGCCTATCTCTACGGCTGGGGTCCCAATGAATACCAGCCTTTAGGGGACCTGGCCGATTTTGAGTATACCAACCGGCTCCACCAGATCGAACAGCCCTGCCTGATATGCAGCGGCACCCGGGACATCTGCACCCCTGTGGTAGCGGCATCGCTGTACGAAAACATTCCCAACAGCCGCTGGGAAGTCTTCAAAGGCGCCCGTCACACTTGTTTCGTGGAACAGACAGAGAAATACTGCGCTATCCTGGAGAAGTGGCTGGAAGAAGTTGAACGGTAATCACCCCATCACTACATCCAGCACCATCATCAGGGCAAAACCGATGGCAAAGCCCACCGTGGCGATGTTGGAGTGCTCTCCCTGTGAAGCTTCCGGAACCAATTCTTCCACAACCACGTAGAGCATGGCCCCTGCGGCGAAGGCCAGCAGGTAGGGCATCATCGGCGTAACGGCCGATGCCAGAAGGATAACCAGTGCGCCGCCGATGGGCTCAACGATTCCGCTCAGGGCGCCAACCCCGAAAGCTTTCCATCGGCTGTTGCCGGCAGCCCGGAGCGGCATGGAGATGATGGCTCCCTCCGGCACATTCTGGATGGCGATACCCAGCGATAATGCGAGCGCCCCGGCCGCCGTCATTCCGGCCCCACCGCTCAGCGCTCCGGCAATGGCTACGCCCACGGCCATCCCTTCCGGGAAGTTGTGGATGGTGACGGCCAAGGCCAGCATGGTGGTCTTTGACAGTTTGCTCCTGGGGCCTTCGGGACCGCCCACCGGATGCAGGTGCGGCGTAACCTGGTCAATCAGCAGCAGGAAAGCAAAACCGCCCAGCAGGCCGATGGTTGCCGGCCACACACCGCCCAGGTCCATTCCCGGAATCAGCAGCGACCACACGGACGCCGCCACCATCACACCTGAGGCGAAACCCAGGAGAATCTTCTGCAGCAGGTCCGGCATGGCCTTCTTCATGAAGAAAACGAACGCCGCCCCCAGGGCAGTGCCCAGGAAAGGAATGAGTAGAGCCAGAATTGTGTTGTCCATGTTTTTTATTCTCTGATGTAAAGGATTAGGTATTCGGAGCGGGATCCTACGCGAACCTTGGCGCCCCAGAGTCCCAGGCCGGATGAAACATAGTATTCCGTCTTCTCCTTGCGGTAATGTCCCCAGGCTTGCTCATAGAGTAAGTCGGTTACCCACGAGATCGGCCAAACCTGTCCGTGGTGCGTGTGTCCGCTGAACTGGAAATCTATCCCGGCTCCTGCGGCCTCTTCCAGATGACTGGGCTGATGGTCCAGGACGATGGTGAAACCGGTGCATCCATCGGCCAAATCGCTCAAGGCGGCCCTGCCGGGATAGGAACGGTCATTCCTGCCGATGATGTCCAGCCCTTTGAAATGTGCCACGGAATCCTTCAGAAGCTGGATTCCGGCATCCTTGTAGAACCGCTCTACGCCGTCAAAGTCCGTGAAATACTCGTGATTCCCCGGAACTGCCAGCACCGGCGCATCCAGCCGGTGGAACTCTTCCGCGTAGTTCCCTTCCAGGAGGGGCCGCAGGCTTCTGTCCACCAGATCGCCTCCCAGCAGCACTAGGTCCGGCTTTTCGGCATTGATCATATCTATCCATCGGCCTAATTCCGGCTTCCTGTTATGGTAGCCGAGATGAAGGTCGCTTGCCATTACGATGGTGAGTGGCTTCTCCAACGGTTTTGTGCTTGTGAGGGACATCTCTTCCCGGTATTTGTGGTGATAGTGGATGCCGCCCAATACCAATATGAGCGTTACAATCCCCAGCACCCACAGCAGGCCTGCCGCGCTGTCTTTCAGGAAGGCCTTGGGCAACAAATGGCAAAGGGAGGCGATATCGGCCAGGAAGAATACAATCAGGAGATACATGAAGGCAATCAGCCAGGTATTGCCAATCTCGTACAGGAGGGTGGCCGCTTTCATGGGAATTTCTTCTATATAGGCGAATCCTATGAAGAAACTGGCCATCCAAAGCAGGAACAATAGGACCACGGCCAGTTTCCATCCCGGCGGCGCAATCCGCCACAGATGCCAGCAGACAAATCCTGTGAGCGCAAGGATGGAAACGATAAAAGCTAACATGAACCCTTTCATACGCAAAACTGACAATCGCTTGTGTCCGTGAGCAAAGATAGTCAAAATTCTGATTACCGGTATGGATTTGCAGTTTCAGATGATTATTGCTAATTTCGTTTCCATAAATAAGATACTTTTTTTCAATTTAAGCCCGGGAGGTAAAATAGACGATGAGAGTACTTTTTGTCTGCCATGGCAATATCTGCCGCAGTGCCATGGCCGAGTTCATCCTGAAGGCCATGGTAAAGGCGAAAGGTATTGACAGTCAGTTTTATATAGAGTCTGCAGCCGTTTCTGCCGAAGAAATCGGCAATCCCATCTACCCGCCGGCAAAGCGTTGCCTCAGCCAGCATGGCGTATGGTTCGACCCCGGGAAACGCGCCCGTCAGGTGACCAGGTCCGATTATGACCGCTTCGACCGCATCATCTGCATGGACGCTTCCAACTTGCGGCTTATCAGGCGCATCATTCCCTCGGACCCGCAGGGAAAAATCCATCTGATGATGTCGTATACCGGCGTTGGACGGGATGTGGCCGATCCCTGGTATACCGGGGATTTCGAGACCACCTTTCAGGATCTCTTGGAAGGGTGCGAGGCCATGCTGGAATAAGCCGGGCGGAATTGAAGAAAAAACCGTATCTTTGCCTTCACCATGGATCTGTCGGAACTTACGCTGGACCGGGAGGGCCTGGCCGCTGCCATCGCCTGCGAGGACGCCGCTTTTGAGGCGGCGCTCCGCGAGGAGGCGTATCGTGTCAAGCTGGCTGCCGTCGGCCCGGAAGTCTACCTGCGCGGGCTCATCGAGGTCTCAAATATCTGCGCCAAGAACTGCCTCTATTGCGGGATCCGCCGGGATATCCGCTGTCAGCGTTATGAACTGTCTCAGGAAGAGGTGCTTGCGACGGCGCAGGTTGCCGCCGACCTCCGTTTTGGCTCCGTGGTCATCCAGGGAGGGGAGCGCTCCGATAAGGCGTTTATCCGAAAGATTACCCGCCTCGTGAGGGCCATCAAGTCCATCGATACGGGGGATGATCCGCCGCTTGGGATTACCCTTTCTTTGGGTGAACAGTCCCGCGATGTCTATGAGGAATGGTTCGATGCCGGAGCGCACCGCTATCTGCTGCGCATCGAGTCCTCCAATCCCGACTTGTACCGTAGGATCCATCCGGACAATCACTCTTACGACCGTCGGCTCCAGGCGCTGTATCACCTTAAGGAAATTGGCTATCAGGCCGGTACGGGCGCTATGATCGGCCTGCCTTTCCAGACGGCGGAAGACATGGCCGATGACCTCCTGTTCTACAAGCGGTTCGATGCGCCGATGATCGGCATGGGACCGTACAATCCTCATCCGGATACGCCTTTGACGCTTTCCGCTGCGCCCTATCCTTCCACCGTAAGGCGTTTCGCCCTGGGGCTCAAGATGATTGCGCTGCTACGCCTGCTGATGCCGGACATCAACATCGCCGCTGCCACGGCCTTGGAGGTCCTGGACCCCCACGGCCGCGAAAAAGGCCTCCTTTCAGGCGCCAATGTTATTATGCCCAATATTACACCGCGGGAGCAGATGGTCAAGTACAATCTGTACGACCGCAAAACCTTGAATGCCAGTGACGTGGAAGACCTGAAGGAAGCTGGAATCGTTATCGGCTATGGCCGCTGGGGCGATTCCAGGCACTTCGGTCACGGAAGGTCCTGACGGTGTTTCAGTCTGTTCATGTAGATTACGATTTATGGGAAGGCTATAGGGCGATTGTAGTAGACCAAACACTCCGAATCTCGAACCTCCGCTTCCTGGAGGGGTTGCTGGAGATCCAGCGATTCATTGAGGCTTTACACCGATAGAATCAAATTCACCAGCCTAATCCCTTCAGCCATTTCTCTACTTTGGCCCTGCCGGAGCGTACTTCGTGGCCGTAGATTGCGAAGCCCGGTTTGACATTCGCCTTCGGGAAAGCTTTCTTGACGTCTTGGACGGTTGAAGCAAGTCCGCTGCCTTCGTGGGTGGTGAACGGGATGACTGTCTTTCCGTCCAGATTGATGTCACGGAACAGGGTGAACATTACCTGCGGATAGGTGCCCCACCAGATGGGACCGCCGATGAAGACGGTGTCGTACTTGGAAAGGTCCGGCGCCTTGCCCTCGTAAGGCGGCAATTCGCCCTTATTGGCCTCTTCCTTTGCAAGGTTG
>JAEEGI010000799.1_pt1 | contig 84272 bp, 87 predicted proteins | sample 8958751 | NCBI WGS metagenome assembly JAEEGI01 (sample SAMN16246545, study PRJNA631951) | gut metagenome | biome: gut microbiome; feature: rumen; material: KS-attached | host: Bos | place: Iran: Karaj | collected 2018-10 | reverse complement strand
ATATCGCCTGTCAACACTTTTAGATATATTTTTGTGTCTGTTTTATCTTTTTGGGTCTTCCATTTTGTGTCTGACGTGCTATAATGAAGGCACAGTTTGCATACAAACGAGGTGTTCAAGGATATGAAATTGGGTAACAAAATCAAGAAGTACAGGCTTTTGAACGACCTTTCCCAGAAGGAACTGGGCATGAAGGTAGGTTTCTCGGCTGCAACCGCAGATTCCCGTATAAGAAAGTATGAAAGCGGTGCCATGGCACCCAAGGCAGATATCCGTTCCAAACTAGCCGAGGCTTTGAATATAGATATAGAAGCTATCTCTGATATTGATATCTCTTCATTTGCCGACATAATGTACGTTCTTTTTGAATTGGAGGAGAACTACGGCATCAGGATTGAAAAAGGGAACGGGAAGACTTCCATCGTTTTCGATGACTCTGATAAGGAGCTGGAACCTCTCACGAGTTTTCTGGCTGCGTGGAAGGATAAGAAAGATTCCCTGGATTCAGATAGTGGACTGGAAAAGGCGGAAAAAGAGTTGAAGAAACATGAGTACGAAGTGTGGAAGTCACATTTCGTATCTGACATTCGTGATTACTATAGAAGTAAAGAAGAAGAGATCGGAAGTTTCTACAAGAAGTCTGTATCTTCGTACAAAGGTACTTATTCGGAGACCACTTCGGATATCGTAAGACTTCTACGCAGGGTGGTAGAATCCGGATTCTCGTTATCTGCACGTTCCAAGCATATTTCTGTAGGTTGTTTGGCCAACGGATTTACTTTCAGGGTCAACGAACTGCTTAATCCACCGACAGAGGATGCCAAGAAACTGTTCGCACAGTTCCTGGCTGAATTCGGACATTTTGGGAAGCTGGGTGCAAAGGTATATACGGATGTGCAGATGCCGGATGGATCATTATCTATTACCTACTATATAGAGGTAAGTTCGTTCAGCGTAATTGTAAGTCAGATCAACGATTTCCTTCGTCACTTCACGAACATGAATGACCAGAGCGAGTTCTCGATCGATGCTTTTGAGCATCGGTTCGAGGATGATCTGAAGACGTACAACAATAGCATCAAGGATGAGATTGCGAACAGCCTTCACTAACCCAAATAATGAGTCTTGGGAACATTTTGGGAACATACAAAAATGAAAGCCCTACAAATAGGGGCTTTCAAAGGATTTTCCATTATTCGAGTTCTATCGTGGCCGGTGGCTTCCCGGTACAGTCATAGAGGACTCGGTTGATGCCCTTGACCTCGTTGACGATTCGGGAAGAAACTCTTCCGATGAGGCTCCACGGGAGCTCGGCAAACTCGGCCGTCATGAAGTCGGTCGTGGTGACCGCACGGATGACGCAGGCATAATCATAAGTTCTTTCATCACCCATGCAGCCGACGGAGCGCATGTTGGTGAGGGCTGCGAAGTACTGGTTCGCATTTCTGTCGAGACCGGCTTTTGCCATCTCTTGACGGAAGATCGCATCGGCATCCTGTACGAGACGAACCTTCTCGGCAGTGACTTCGCCGATGATACGGATCGCAAGACCCGGACCCGGGAACGGCTGACGGAAAACAAGGTTCTCCGGGATGCCTAGCTCGAGGCCGGCTCTTCTTACTTCGTCCTTAAAGAGCAGACGCAGCGGTTCGATGATCTCCTTGAAATCGACGCAGTCCGGAAGACCACCGACATTGTGGTGGGACTTGATGACGGCGCTCTTACCAAGGCCGGATTCAATCACGTCCGGATAGATGGTACCCTGAACGAGGAAATCGACCGCACCGATCTTCTTTGCTTCTTCTTCGAATACGCGGATGAATTCCTCACCGATGATCTTTCTCTTCTTCTCCGGTTCTTCCACACCGGCGAGCTTACTGTAGAAACGCTCCTGGGCATTGACGCGGATGAAGTTGAGGTCATAAGGTCCCTCCGGACCGAATACCGCTTCCACCTCGTCGCCTTCGTTCTTTCTGAGAAGACCGTGATCTACGAATACGCAGGTCAGCTGCTTACCGACGGCCTTAGAAAGAAGAACGGCCGCAACAGAGGAGTCCACACCGCCGGAAAGCGCGCAGAGGACTTTACCGGATCCGACTTTTTCACGGATCTCTTTGATCGAGGTCTCGACAAAGGAATCCATCTTCCAGTCGCACTTGCATTTGCAGACGCGCTTCAGGAAGTTCTCGAGCATCTTATTTCCTTCCACAGTATGGGAAACTTCCGGGTGGAACTGCACGCAGTACAGGCCCTTCTCCACATTCTGTGCGGCAGCGACCGGGCAGGCCTTCGTGGTTGCCGTAACAGTGAATCCCGGAGCGGCTTCCGCGATATAAACGGTATGGCTCATCCAGCAGACTGTCTTGCTGGATACATGCTTGAAAAGCGCAGTGGTGTTATCCACATCGACTTCGGTGTGACCATATTCTCTTACGGGAGCAGTGGCCACCTTACCGCCGAGGAGATAGTTCATAAGCTGGGCGCCGTAGCAGATTCCAAGTACCGGAATACCGAGCTCGAAGATCTCCTTACTGCAGCGGGGTGCATCGTCTTCTGTGACGGTGCTCGGACCACCGGTAAAGATGATTCCCTTCGGATTCATTTCGCGGATCTTCTCGATCGGCATATTGTACGGATGAACTTCGCAGTAGACACTTAAGTCACGGACTCTTCTTGCGATGAGCTGGTTGTACTGGCCTCCGAAATCCAGGATAAGGATCATTTCATTCTGCATGGTGGCGCCTCCCTATGATACTAGGTTTTCTTTTGCCGATATGATACCGCAAAACCCCTATAGATTTATATCCTCAATATGCACAAATTTTGCGTGTTTTCGAACTTTTTCGGGAAGAGACAGGCAGAAGAAAAGAATATCCTCCTGCATCAGTGCCAGTCGGCCTTTTCCTTCGTGACTTTTTCTCCCCAGTAGGAGGCCCATTTTTCGCAGTAGAGCTTCGTATACGGGATCTTCTTTTCCCGTCTCATGCGGGCAAGGTGCTTATTGCTGGCCCAGATCAGTGACGGGATACCGACGACGATCAGGTAGAAAGGTCCGAGCAGCAGCGACTGGAAAGTGTGTCCGTATTCGTGGATCGCCACTTCCTCGTTATAGATGCGGTCATTTTGGGCCCACTCGCTCTGATCTTCCGGATCAGGCTCTTTCGGCGTGAAAATAAACATTCCGAGGGAGACTGCGGAGTCATACGGCCAGATGGTGCGGATCACGCCCTTATAGTAGAAATGGCGGCATCGGAAGAACCACAGAAATACGAGAAAACCGGCGGATGTCTGGATATATCCCCACGTCCAGTGGAGAAAAACGGCGACCGGATAGAACCAGCGGCGGTCGTCTTTCCAGTGCGTCTCGAGCGCCAGGAACAGGCCGATCAGCAGAAATCCGAGAAGGTAGCAGAAGCCGTCCTTAAAGTCGAAAACACCGCCCAGAGCCACGCCCAGCGGGGAATCCGACGGGATCCCGAGCGACTCTGCAAAAGAAAGCGCCTGAAGGACTTCGGCGAGCCAGCCGAAACCGTAGCAGATGAACGGCAGGACATAGATCGAGAAGATCGAGTCCTTCGGGAAAAAGAAGGCACGGAAGAAAAAGTACAGGAGCGGGATCACAAGAACATCGCCGAGATAGCCGCGGACAGGGCCTCTGGCGAATAGAGCGATCAGGACCTCGACCATAAAGACGGCCAGGAAAAGGACCGCGTATTTAAATCTCGGATGGAGCTTTCTTCTTTCTCTTCTCATGTTATCCCCGTGTTGCTAAAGCCTGAAAGGCGTGCGCCCGGGCGCTGCCTTTGACTTATTGTGCTATACTGGAAACCATATTACCAAAGGTGGGACAAAAATGACAGCATTTGAATGGTTAAAACTCATTATCATCGGCATCGTGGAAGGCATCACGGAATGGCTTCCGGTCAGCAGCACAGCACATATGCTATTAATAGATGAGATCATTCCCATGGCGCAGAGCGAAGAGTTCAAAAACATGTTCTTCGTCCTGATCCAGCTCGGTGCCATCATGGCGGTCGTCGTCACCTTCTGGAAAAGACTCTGGCCCTTCGGCTACGGTGAACAGCCGGGCATGGAAGGGAAAAAATGCTACATTAAAAAAGACATCTTCATGATGTGGTTCAAAGTCGTTGTTGCCTGCATTCCGGGCTTCATTGTAACGATGTTATTCGACGACTATGTAGAAGCGCATCTGCAGACACCATACGTGATCGGCGCCGCGCTTGCCGCCTATGGTCTGATCCTCATCCTTATCGAAAGAGACCGGAAGAATAAGCTGCCCCGCGTTTCCACCGTAGATGACCTTTCCTTTAAGGATGCCTTCATCATCGGCATTTTCCAGTGCCTGTCCATCATCCCGGGCACATCCCGCTCCGGATCCACGATCATCGGATCCCTTTCGATCGGCATCAACCGCACTACCGCAGCAGAATTCACCTTCTTCATGGCCGTTCCGGTCATGTTCGGCTTAAGCTTCATTAAGCTTTTAAAGTTCGGATTCCACTTTTCTTCGATGGAGATCGTGACGCTCTTTGCGGGCTGTGCCATCGCTTTTCTCGTCTCGATGTTCGTCGTCCGCGCACTTCTTAACTACGTAAAAAAACACGACTACAAGGTGTTCGGTTATTACCGTATCCTCCTTGGTATCGTCGTGATCTTTTACTTTGCACTGAGCTGATTTTTCGGATTATTCCTTCTCGTCCTCGTCTTCTTCTTCATCCTCTTCCTTCGGAATGATATGTAAAAGAAGCTTGGAGATCCAGTTCTCCTCCACCTGAATGACTTTGATCTTCAGATTCTTGTACTGTACTTCCGGCGTCTCGCCATGTTCCGGCACACGGTCCAGAAGGCTCAAGGTAAGACCTGCGATGGTATCGTAGTCTTCGCTGTCGAGATCCACGCCGATCGCTTCCTCGAGGTCGCTTAAGGTCATATCGCCCTGGACGAGGAATCCGCCGTCGTTCATCTTCAGGAGCTGCTGCTCTTCTTCGTCAAATTCGTCCGTGATATTGCCGACGATCTCCTCGAGCATATCCTCGATGGTCGCAATACCCATGGTTCCGCCGTATTCATCAACGATAACAGCCAGCTGCATCTTACCCTTTTTCATCTCATGGAAAAGATCCGATATCTTCTTCGTCTCGTGCACGAAAAGCGGCGGACGCATGATCTTTTCGAGTGAAAATGCGCCACTTTCGGCATCTTCCCTGGTCGTACCCAGAAGGTCCTTGATATGGAGGATACCGACGATCTCGTCGATGGTCTCCTTATAGATCGGGATACGGGTATATTTCTCGTTTCGGGCGATGTCCATGATCTCGTCGTAGCTCGCATCGATCGGGAGTGCGACGATCTTCTTTCTGTGCGTCATGATTTCCACGACATCCTTGTCGTTGAACTCGAAGATGTTCTGGATCATCTGCTTCTCGGAATCCTCGATGGAGCCCTCTTCAGATCCGACATCGACCATCATGCGGATCTCTTCTTCCGTGACGTTTGTCTCCTTGACCTCCGGATCGATATGCAGAAGACGTAAAACAGCATTGGTGGAGATCGTCAGGAAGCGGACGAACGGCTTCATGACTGTGCCGAATGTACGGACGATCGTAGAAGAACGGAATGCCAGTTTCTCGGCATTATTCTGTGCAATACGCTTCGGGACGAGCTCACCGAATACCAGTGAGAAATACGAAAGGATCACCGTAACGATGACGGTGCAGACTGTGCTTAAGAAGGAATACTTCCCGTTCGGATCGAGCCAGGAGGAGAGTCTTCCGGTAAATCTGTTCGCGGCAAAAGCACTGGCCAGGAATCCGGCAAGTGTGACACCGACCTGAATGGTCGCTAGAAAAGTAGATGGGTTTTCGATAAATTTCAGAACTCTCTTGGCCTTGCGGTTACCATCTTCCGCTTGTTTTTTTACTTTTGCGTCATTAAGAGAGATGACCGCCATTTCGGCAGCCGAGAAAAAGGCGTTGATAAGAATAAAAATAAAAACTATGACCAGGTCAAATATGATTTGGCCTATACTGTCGTCAGGCACGTTCTTTCCTTTCCTTCCTGTGTTCCGCAGAAAACCCTGCGGTTAAACGGTGCTCAAGCGTTTTCATAATAGATGTAATTAATGACGAATATAACAGATTTAGCCGAGTATTTCAATATCGGGTGTGTTATCATATGTGGAAAGGTACGCCCGACCGTACCGGAAAGGATGCGTCATGTCGAAGAAAAAGAACCTGACTTCCAGATCCTCCGGATCTGAATCCGGCAAGCTCTCCCGCCCGATCCTCTGTGGCGGAATATGCTTTCTTTTCTGGCTGCTCCTCTTCATATTGACAGACATCTATGTTTCCGATCCTCTGGGGTTCGGAGAAGGTCATACCACCTTCCTCCGGGTCTTCCAAAACCGCTTCCACAAGGCTGATTTCGGTACCTACACCTTCGAAGAAGGCATGGGTATGAGCATTTTCCGCCTCTATCTTTCGGGATTTGGCGGGATCCTGTCCTTCCCTGCATCTCTTCTGCCATCCTCCGTTCATCCTCAGGTGGCCTCTGTGCTGGATGCGCTGCGTCTGGGTCTTTCCGGCGCTGTATTCTCCTACTTTCTTTCTTCCGTTTTCCCTGAAAAAGCGGGATCTGAGAAGAAAGGTCCTGTTTCTTCAAAAGTCATCTTCCTTCTTTGCGGCGCGGGCTATACCGCCGTCTGCTTCGTGCTGAGCCTTCTTCTCCGTTTCCCGGTCGCAGACACATTCTTCCTGCTTCCGCTCTCGATCCTTTTTCTTCGCCGGGATAAAAAAACGGGCCGCTTCTCGATCCTTCTGCTGCTCCTTCTCTTTTGCACCCTGGTCAGCAGTGCCGCCTGGGCACTCATCACTATCCCGGTGCTTCTGATCTCCTGCTTTTTCCCACGAAGTTCCGGATCCAAAAAACGGAAAACTCTTCAGCTCCTTCTTTCCATAGGTCTTTCGGCATTCATCCTTCTTCCGCAGTTCCTGCAGATGCCATACGCCGTAAAGGGCGAGCCTTCGTCCGCATTTCTTTCCGAGATGGGAAACGATACGGAAAAGTATAAAAGTGACGTCACCTTCCACAGCGAAGCCACCGCGGCGCTTTTCGATACCTCGCCGAACCTTCTGTCCATCGAACGGCAGACCGATGAGACAGGAGCGATCCGCCCTTCGGACTATGCCACGTACTTTTCTTTCCTGAATGAGTGGTTCTATTCCCTCTGGCCGTCCCTTCCGATCCTTCCGTTCCAGGACACCTCGGCCAACGGTCCGACCTCTGATGCCGTCGGATCCATCTCCTATTCCATCACAACGACGTTCATCGATCCGCTTTACTGCGCAGTGAAGCTTCCGAATCGAAAAGGATCCGTCGATGTCCTCGTAAACGAAAGGAAGATCGAGACCATCTCCAATAGTAAAAACACGGTCCTGATCGATCTGGGAAAATATAATGCCGGTCAGAATCTGACCGTGACGCTCCGGTCCCAAAGAAGCGACGATCTGATCGGCGCATCTGCCGATTTCGGTTATCTCAATTCGATCAACTGGAATGCCTATACCCGTGAATCCAACTTCGGTACCTCTTCTCTGGAACAGAATAAAGACGGCATCACCGCCGAAGCGCTCGTCGGATCAGACGTCACGATCTTAAGTAATGTACCATACGAAAAGGGCTGGTCACTTTACGTAAACGGAAGTAAGACCCCGATACGGGCCTATCGCGACGCATGGATATGTACGGATCTTTCCGCCGGGAATTATATTCTCCACCTGCATTACACTGCACCGGGAAGTACCTGGGGCGGATGGATCAGCGGGCTTTCGTTCCTGCTGCTGGCAGTCCTTTGTCTAAGACCGGATCACTCTTCCTCGTCGGAAGAACCGGAAACAACATCCAGCTCCGGCGCATCGTCTAAAATCTTATAAGTGAATCCCTGATTCTGCAGTTCTTTCAGGAACGGGAACGGATCGAATTCGGAGATCATGTGCACACCGTTCTGCTTCCATCTTCCGAGGAAGATCAGGATCGCACCTGTCACCAGTGCCGACGCCGCCATAAAGTCTGTAACTGAAGCGCCATATTCCGCAAAGCACTCCTGATGATCCACGAGCGTATAGATGAGGCACTGCTTGCCGACACCTTCCTTGCTGCCTCTAAGGAGCATGCCTACACCGGTCTTGCCGCGTGCGGTAGCAACGACGTCCTCCTGCTGAGGCATGACCTCGGAAAGGAAGTCGAGAGGTGCGATGCGCTGTCCGTCGATATCGACCGGCGTCGTCGACGTCATGCCGACTTCGCGGAGGATCTTGACCATAGACAGGAAGTTTCTCTTAAATGCCGAGAAATAACGGATCGATGTGGCTTCCGGAAGCTCTCCGCCCAGTGCATCCAGGACTTCGTGGTCGACCATGTAGAGGTTTCTCTTGCCGATCTCCGGGAAGTTATACTTGGCCTGCACGCTCATCGGCGGGACCTTCACGATCTGTCCGTTGGACCACATGCGGCTGTCGGAAGAGATCTGACGGAGGCTCTGCAGCATCGGTGTATTCATAAGATAAGGATGGGCATTCGTGCCGGCATTCATATCGAGGATATCCACAGTCTGAATATCGTCCATCAACTTGATGGCGGCATACTGGGCCAGTGCATTGATGATGCCCGGGTTAAAGCCGCAGCCGATGATGGCCGTTAGCTCCTTCTCGCGGAACTTCTGGTCGTAGGCATATTCTGCATTGATATCGCAGTGGGAAGAGCCCTTCGGCATATAAAGGGACGCATCGATATAGTTCGCCCCCATCTCGAGGCAAAGATCCATTACCTGCAGATTCAATGAGGCAGGCGCAAGATTGATGACCAGATCCGGATGATAGATCTTGGCCATAAGAAGTGTCTTCTCCATATTGCGGATATCCGCAAATGCAGTAACGATCTTCTGCTTGTCGGAACTGTATTTCTTCTTATATTCATCGCACTTGGTCTTCGAGCGCCCGCTGAGACACACTTCGCGAAAGTATACAGAATTCTTGGACAGCATCGGAATGACGGCGCGCGCTAACTTGCCACAACCAATGACCAGTACCCTTTGCATATTGGACAACCCCTTTATCTATTCTCATGCGGCGAGTCTTCATCTCCGGAAGATCCGTTCCGGAACACGCCGTGGATTATTTTGCTTACCTTACTATTTTATAGCCTAAGACCGAATAAGGAAAGAGTCAATTAATGAAAAATGGTCTGTGATAGTTCGAATTGTCGATCACGAAGTCACGTCCGTCAAACGGATCGTGCCGCTGGATGTACATTTTCTGGGCCGGGATCTGTTTTCTCCTGTACTCTTCGACCGGGTCATCGCTATAGACCGGTATATCCTGAAGAGAGGCGCGGTGCTCCGCTTCCCGGTAATCTACGCGCATATAGACAGTCGCGTCAAAATACCGCATCAGCGGCTCTCTGTACATCATGGTGCCGATCAGGATCAGCACACCCTCCTGCGAGAGCTTATAATGGCGCTCATTGACGAAGGAATCGTTACTGCTGTCGAGGCAGTAGACGACCTTATCGATCTCGCCTGACTTCGAGAAGGGCTTTAACACTTCCGAGATCAGTTTGTCATTATTGAAACCATTGAAATAGTAGGATTCGACCGGATTCTCACCCTTATAGCTCTGTTCGACAGCACGGTGATAGTCCTCCAGATCAACAACATCGTAATCCTTGCCGAGCAGGTCGAAATACCGCCCGAGTTTGGCCGTGAAGAACTTCTTGCCGGCAAACTCGATCCCGTCGATGCCGAGGACACGGGCATTCTTCTCGATCACCCGCTTCGCGACTTCATGGATCACGATGCAGGTATGGATCTGATCTTCGACTTCCAGCGGATACAGTGCCCAGCAGAAAGGCTCTCTTTCGATCTCGCTCATATTTTCCCCATAGGCGATAACAGGCATCTGGCAGAGATCCGCCGCTTCGATCATCAGATCGTTACTTCCGACAAACATGGAAAAATCGTCGCGGCTTCGCACTTTGCACATCTTTCCCGACAGGGCATTCGGGGACCTGGAGCCCATTACTGTGGTAAACATCGAATCAATGCCGTAAAGGCTCAGCTTCTTCTTAAGTTCAGCCGTCGTGCAGCTGTCGCAGACATTCAGTTCGAAGCCGGATCGGAGAAGATTATTGAGGAGTTCAATGATATCCGGATCGATGGGCTCTGTGCCGTCATTTACACTCTCCAGCGCGGTCTCATCGGAGACAAGAACGCCACCTCTGGAGATGAGTCGTCTGCTTTCCAGAGACTCTTCTGACCAGTACGTAAAGACGCCCATGTCAAAATAAACCCGATACATTCCTTCCTCCCGCTTTCCGCAATTGCATATATTATACCCCATTACTTCTGTAAAATGACTGATTCCTTTCTATTCTTTTACAAAAGACCTCTTCCGGTTAATTATTTGTTTTAATCGTGATATACTAGGCTTGTCTAAATATGAACTCATTTTGGGAGAAGGAGTCATCAGATGCGCCATACAGCACGGGACAAAAAAGTGGTCGAATCCTGGCAGGAAGCACCCGTCGAGCCGGCCGTTCCGGTATCCACCGTGGAACAGCCTCTCATGGAAGAGCTGCATGCTGTTTCGTCTGCAAAAGCACCTGCATGGAAAACTCCCAGCGTCGTCGTTTCCGAAGAGAAAAAAGATCCTTTCAGATCGAGCAAGATGTTTGTGTCGATCGATGAGGAATACACAAGTCCCGACAGCCGTCCGATCGCCCCGTCCAGCGCGACCATTCTTTCTGAAAAAGAAGTCAAAGAGCGTTTTTCCTACTCGGATGACCAGCTGGTCTACCGGGAGGATATGACATTCGGTCAGAAGGCCGGCGTGACTTTCCGCAAAGTAGCTGTCTGGTTTTCGGACCAGTGGGATAAATACGTGCTCTTCATGAAGAAGCACTTCCCGTCTCTTTTCGAAACACATGATACGAATAAACTTACGGCGTTCTGCTGCGGTATCTGCTTTATCGTAGTCGCTATCGTCGTGATCGGGGCACTGATCTTCCGCTGATCCGTTCCTTGCATCCTTTTCGGGGGGGATCTAATTATGTCGAACAACAATGGTTCCTCAAAGGAATTCTTCAATAAGCTCCCGAAGGAGGAGCTGTTCCACGTCCTTTTAAATCAGATCGATCATTTCGTCTGCTTCAAAGATCAGGATCACCGCTATGTTCTCTGCTCATCCTCTTTTGCCCGCCTCCTCGGTTATAAGACACCCGATGAACTGGTCGGGAAGAAAATGGATGCTTTTGTTCCGAAGGAAGAGGCACAGGCCCATACCGAACTGGAAGACCGCGTCATGGAAAGTAAGACTCCGGTCCTTCACCAGGAAAAGCACATCGAGATCTCCGGCTCCCGTGCGACGATCGGCACGCTCTGGCTATCCACTTCGATCTATCCCCTGATGGATGATGACGGAAACGTCTGCGGTACCTGGAGCATCACGAGCGATATCTCCGAAGAGAAAAATACCGAGCAGAAGCTCATGCAGAAGAATAAGCAGTGTGATGATCTGAACTCACGGATCCACCTTCTTTCCACGGTCGACGATGTGACCGGGCTTTATAACCGGAAGTATTTCGAGGAGATGGTGGAACGCAATATGCGTGTATTCTCCCGTGTCCGCGGAAGAGGATACAGCGCCGGCTTCTCCATTATATTGATGGATATCGATGGATCTACAGAGTTCTACAATAAGCACGGCGGTCCGACCAAGGATGTCCTGCTCAAGTACATGGCTGATATCCTCCGTTCCTGCTCACGCACCTCGGATGATATCTTCCGCGTCGGCAACGACGAGTTCGCGCTTCTTCTGGCGGATACCGGGCTCGATGGCGCGAAGACACTTTCGTCCCGTATCTCTTCGACACTGAGGAGAAAGCCCCTGATCCTCGATGAGAAGGAGCATTTCTTCACCTTGAGTTTCGGATTCTCCGCATACTCGGACCAGCTCGATGCCTCGGAGCTCATCATGGAAGCGGACCAGAGTCTTTTCGAAGCAAAAAAGAAGCGCTCTTCCAGGTAAGAGCGCTTTTCGTTTATCCCTTTTTGAATGGATGGATGTCGAAGGATTCGAGGAAATCCTCGCCTTTTTGTACCTCATGAAGTGAAAGATCCGGATAATCCAGCTGCCGCATGACCTCGTAGAGTGCGATGGCCACGGCATTCGAAAGATTGAGGCTCCGGCAGTTTCCCGACATGGGGATCCGAAAGCAAAAGTCGAGATGATCGCGGAGCCGGTCATAAGGGATCCCGGTGCTTTCTTTTCCGAAGATCAGATAGATATCGTCTTTTACGGAAGCAAAATCGAAACTGCTGTGCGGTTTTTTCCCATAGCGGGTCATGTAGAAATACGTGCCCGGGTTTTTCGATTCGAAATCCTGAAAGTCCTCATAGAGTGTATATTCCGCCATATCAAGGTGATTTGAAGCACTGCGCTTTAATGTCTCCTTACTGAGTTCAAACCCCAGAGGCTTGATGATATGTACGCGGGTATTCGTCGCCACGCATGTGCGAAGGATATTGCCTGTATTCTGCGGGATCTCCGGCTCAAAAAGAACTACGTGTACTGCCACTTATGCATTCATCTCCATTGCCGGTGTAAGTTCGTCAGCCGGCTTAAAATCAATGATCTTCGCCGAGTCGATCGCTTCGGCGATATTGAGAAGGTGGTCACCGATCCTCTCGAAGTCTGTCAGAAGCTCCGAGTAGATGACGCAGGCTTCGCCGGAGCAGGAGCCCTTCTGGAGACGGGCCATCTGGTTGTTGCGGAACTCACGCGTCAAGTCGTCGATCTTCTGTTCGATCGCCTGCATCTTTTCCACGAGGATAGAGGTCGTGCCGATCTCCTTGAACTCATAGATCAGATCCAGTGCCTGAAGGCTCGCTTCCTTCATCCGATCGACTTCAGAAAGCGCTTCCTCCGAGAAATGCAGACCTTTCTCATCCATAAGATTAGCATAACCCGCAATATTTGTCGCATGGTCGCCGAGACGCTCGATGTTGCCGGTGATCCTGAAGAAGGAGTTGATGGTGACGGAGTCCTGCTCCACCATTTCGAGGGAGATCACATGGGAGATGTAATAGGAGATCTCCTTGTTGAGATAATCGATATATTCCTCGGTATTCCAGACCTGTTCCTGGATCTTCTCCGACGTCTCCCGTATTGCGTTAAAGCTTCTCTCGATATTTGTCCTGGCAAAAGAGAGCATGCGCTCCGTCTCACGCTGGAGCTGGGTGACGAAGATCGCGATCGCACCGACTTTGTGATGTTCGACCTTCAGGATCGAAGGTTCCAGGAAGCGGAGGTGCTGCTCGGTCATCAGTTCTTCCGGACGTTCCGGCAGGATCTTCTCAGAGAACTTCACGATGTATTTTCCGAACGGGATCAGGATGATGGTCGTGGAAAGGTTGAAGATGAGGTGGAGATTGGCGATCTGGACCGCCGGGTTATCCGGCCACTGCGAAGCAAGCCACGGGACGAAAGGCGTAAAGATCGTGACCATGGAGAAGAGGATCGCACCGATGACGTTAAAAGTCAGGTGCATAACAGCCGTTCTTTTCGCATTTCTGCTGGAGCCGAGAGAGGACACGAGCGAGGTCACGCAGGTGCCGATATTGATGCCGTAAAGGATGAACACGCTGTTGGAAAGCGTCAGGGATCCGGACATGGCCAGCGCCTGAAGGATACCGATCGAGGCAGCCGAAGAGTGAAGGATCGCGGTGAACACAAGACCGACTAAAAGGCCGATGACCGGGATCTTAAACTTCGTCAGAAGATCGATAAAGGCCGGTTCCTGCTGAAGAGGTGCCAGGCAGTCCTGCATGAGATGCATGCTGTAAAGAAGGATGCCGAGGCCCGCGATGATCTCGCCGATATAGTAGAACTTCTTCTTATGGACGAAGACGACCAGGATGACACCCAGAAAGATCAGGACCGGTGCGACCTTTTCGAAATTCAGGGCCACTAACTGGGAAGTGATGTTGGTACCGATGTTGGCACCCATGATGATCCAGAGCGCCTGCTTGAGATTCATGATCCCTGAATTAACAAAACCAACCACCATAACGGTCGTGGTCGTGGAGGACTGGATCAATGCCGTGATCCCCGCTCCGACCGCAATACCTAAAAAGCGATTGGTCGTAAGTTTCTCTAATGTACCTTTAAGCTGATTTCCTGCGGCTGCTTCCAGACCGGAACTCATCATCTTCATCCCGTAAAGGAACAGCGCTAATGCTCCTAAGAAGAGCAGCACATTCTCGTATGTCATTTCTTTTTCCTCTTTACTCCGCGGGACCCCCCGCAACCATGTTCTCTTAAACTCTTTATGTCGAGTTCATTATACTTGCGGAAAAACACGTTTTCAAGAGAGAAATAATAAGTCTTTTCTAATATATTGATGCCTGTCGATGCTTACTTCTTCGAGGTCCTGTTCTGATGTCTGATCAGAAGTTTGGCGCCCAGCGAGAGAAACTCGAAAACCAGGATAAGCACCAGCATAGCTTTAAGATAATACCGGAACAGAGTATAAAGGGCATCCAGCGACTCCTTCTGCGTAAAGGAATAGTGGTGCGTATCGGTAATGTAGAATAAGTGCATGAGCACGACCAGCAGAAGTCCCAGGACCCCCACGATACAGAGGATCGGATTCTTTAACGTATCGAGTTCCTGACCGGTCGCCAGAGAATACTTCTCCATGTTGTCCACTTCCCCGGATTTGATCGCCTGGTGGTAGAACTCCTTCGCGGTACGGATAAAATCCCCCCTGCCCTTGTTCTTTTCCATCCATTTCAGATTCTCGTTCATCTGGGCCGAGATCGGCTTTTTAGCATCTTTACCGATAGTAAGATCGTAATTCGGGAAGTTGGAAAAAAAGCTCTTCCCGTATGCCAGGACCTGCACATCCGCTTTTCTGTTTTTAAAAGGATGCTTCGCCAGGTTCTCATAGAGATTTCCCAGGATGTGATTGACGTTTCCCGCAGAGAGTTCCGTCTTCGCCTCGAAAAGATACTTGACCGCTTTTTCCGGATCCTCCGGGGAAAGGATCGCAGAGATCAGGCCCAGGGCATAGTTCTTCTCCCGGGACCGCGGAAGGGCCTCGATGACCGCAAGGTCGGCTTTTTCCTGTTCAGAAGAAAGATCCGATCCCAGGATCAGCGCGCGTACGATCGAAAGGAACATCTGCGCCTCCGGGACTTTCTCTTTGGAAAGATCCGTCAGGATCAGAAGCGATTTGATGAAATTCTCGTCCTTCTGCACGCGTTCCCGTTCTGAATACAAAATAGGCGCATTGCTTTTCATCGGAAAACCGATGTTTCTATACATCCATTCTGCGATCAGAAGGATCCTCGTGTATGCATATTTCGCCTTAAGACCCAAGTCATCCAGTTCTTCTCCGGCCAGATGGTAAAGGCCACAGGCAGACTTCAGGCTCACGCGGATCTCATCGCCCCAGAAACTTCTTTCAGCGACTTCGCGGGCCGCTTCCGGGATCCCGCCCGATGCGGCGATGCAAAGATAATGGATCTTCCGTCTCTTCGCTTCTTTTTCATCCTCAAAAGACTCGACGTCATCGTAAAACTGTGCCATCTTATAGGCCGCCAGCGGATGCCCCGCATCGGCACTGTCCTGATAAAGCTGGTGGATCTCTTCCTGCAGATCTTTGTTATCCTTATTCTCTTCGGTATCCAGAAGATCGGCCAGTTCGAACTTGGCCGACACCTCTCCGTGATCGGAAGCGATACGGAAATAATATTCGGCTTTCTTCAGATCCGGACCGAACTCGCTTTTCTGCATGAACATATCGGCCAGAAACATCGCCGATCTCGCAAAACCGCTTCTGGCAGAGACCATCTCGAGGTTGACGGCACGTTCATCGTAAGGATCCTGCTCAAAGAGCGCGATGGCCAGAAGGTGGTAGGCACGGGTATTTCCGAGCCGTACACCCTCCTCCAGAAGCTCAATAGATTTATCTTCATCTATGTTACAGCCGATCCCGGCTTTATAGCATACCGCCAGGCACACGATCGCCGTATGGAGCCCGGCTTTTGCACCGATCTCATAGTAACGGAATGCCTCGTCCTTATTCTTTTCGGTTCCCACGCCGTTCTCATAGCAAAGACCCGTCTCTACACATGCCGGCGCAAAGCCCTTATCTGCGGCTCCCTTGAAGTATTCGAAGGCTTTCACATCGTCCTGTCTGGCTTCGGAAGTGCCTTCCCTGTAGTGGAAAGCGATCCGGTACATCGCTTCCACGATGCCCTTATCCGCCGCTTCCTTTATGAGCTCGAAACCTCTCTTCTCGTCCTTTTCGCATCCGAGTCCCATCTCGAGCATCATGCCCATATTGTAGGTACCGAGAGGGAAGTTATTCTCATGCGCCGTCACGAAGAGTTCATAGGCTTTTTCGTAGTTCTTCTCACAGCCGATCCCGTCTCCGATCGCCTCGCCGAGGATATAGCTGCCCACACTCTTATCGATCTCCTGGGCATCCTCAAAATACTTCAGCGCCAGCTTCGGATCTCTATCGACACCATCTCCGCGCGAATACTTCTGACCCATGCCGATCATGGCGATAGGGTGTTTCTTGGCGGCGGCACGCGAAAGCCACATGGCCGCTTCCTTCGGATCGCGGTCCACATAGGTCCCGGTATCGAACATCTTCGCCAGAGCAAGCCAGGCGTTTACATCACCGCCGGTGGCCGCTTTTCTGTACCATTCATACGCCTGCTCGAGGTCCTTCTCCACGCCGGATCCGGTCTCGTAGCATCTGCCCAGGTTAAAACAGGAAAAAGGATGCCCGGCCTCTGCAGATTCCCGAAACATCTGCAGGGTCTTCTCGTCAACCGTCTTCTTCTTTTTCTCACGGTCAAATGCCGTGGCCGCCTGCGCATTCGGGTCATGAAGCAGATAGGCGTTGACGACGTCTTTTATCTTATCGTAAAAGTTTCTTTCCCTGTTTTCCATGCCTATATTTTCTCACAAAAAGTGTGTTCTGTCGTGGTATCTGAAGTATACGGAAAAAGACTTTTATAAGCGTTTACGCCTCGTCCTTTTCCCGGGAAAGCGCCGTCTCCAGAGCGGTCCGAAGCGCCCCCGGATCGGCTTTCCCACGGGTAAGCCGCATCGTCTGTCCGAGGAGGAACTGGAAGTTTTTCGTCTTGCCGGAAAGATACTCCTTTTGCGCTTTTTCATTCTCCTTAAGCACCCTGGCCACCGCATCTTCCAGGATCTTCGGATCCGAGATGAGCCACAGATCATGCTCGTCCGCGTATTCTTCGGGAATCGCATCCTCAAGGAAAGACTCCCGCAGGATCTCTTTTCCGGCTGCCCGGGAGATCTTCCCGCTTTTTACCATCAAGATGATCTTCCCCAGCGAATCTTCTCTTATCTTCATGTCTTCAGGAAGCGTGCCTGTATCGTTTAGGAGCTTCATGAGATCGCCCATGATCCAGTTGGAAGCTTCCTTCGGATCGCCGCATATCTCCGCCGTCTTTTCGAAAAGCTCCGCCGTCTCTCTTGATCCGGAGAGGATCCCCGCGTCGTAAGAAGGAAGATGCATTTCTTCAATATAGCGGCGGCATTTTTCTTTCGGAAGCTCCGGAAGGATAGATCGGATCTCATCGATCTTTTTCTCCGTCACCAGGATCTCCGGAATATCCGGCTCCGGGAAATACTTATATTCTGCCGCGTCCTCCTTCTTCCGCATGGAGAAGGACTGCTCCTTTTCCTCATCCCAGCGTCGGGTCTCCCGCTCGATCGTCCCGCCGTTACTTACGATCTCCCACTGGCGGGAAGACTCGTATTCGATGGCCTTGCTGACCGCGCGGAAAGAAGAGAGATTCTTCATCTCCGTTCTCGTTCCGAGCGCCTCATCTCCTTCCGCCCGGACCGACAGATTGACGTCCACGCGGAGAGATCCCTCCTGCATCTTACAGTCGGAAACACCTATGAAACGCAGCATCGTGCGAAGATTCGTAAGGAAAGCGACCACCTCTTCGGAAGAGCGGAAATCCGGCTCGGTGACGATCTCCAGGAGCGGCACGCCGCATCTGGAAAAGTCGATCTTCGTACGGTTTGAAGAATCCTCGTGGATCAGCTTGCCTGCGTCATCCTCCATATGGAGTTCATGGATGCGGATGATCTTTTCCAGCGGAGGATCGATCGTAAGGAAACCGTTCCTTCCGATCGGAGCATAGAGCTGAGAGATCTGATATCCCTTCGGAAGATCGGGATAAAAGTAGTTCTTTCTGTCAAAACGGCTCTCCCTCGTGACTTCGCAGTTCAGTGCCAGAGCGGTCATGATGGCGTAATCGAGGACTTTCTTATTCAGGCGCGGAAGCGCACCGGGAAGTCCGGCACAGACTTCGCAGATATGGGCATTCGGCGGCGCGCCGAAATTCGTCGGGCAGGAGCAGAAGATCTTCGATCTCGTCTTGAGTTCCACATGGACCTCCAGGCCCACGACAGTCTCATGATCGGTCATGCTTCCACCCCCTTCTCTTTACCGGTGTAAAAACCGGATCTTTTCTCGAGGAAGCGGGAAGCGCCCAGGATCTCCTGCTCGCTAAAGGCGGGGCCCATGAGCTGGATACCGACCGGAAGACCGGTCTTTTCGTCTTTTCCAAAGGGAATGCTTATGGCCGGGATACCGGCAAGGCTTGCCGGAACGGTACAAAGGTCCGCGATATAAGAAGATAGCGGATCTTTATCGATCTCTCCTAAAAGCGGCGCCGGACCCGGGGATACAGGAGAAAGGAGAAGATCGTATCTGGAAAAAGCACCGGAAAAAGCTGTCTTCACCATGTCTCTGGCGCGTTCGGCCTGCCGGAAGCAGTCGTTGAAATGCTCTGACGAAAGCACATAGTTGCCGAGCAGGATCCTTCTTTTGACCTCTTTTCCGAAGCCTTCGCTTCGCGTCTTCGTATAAAGTTCAGACACATCGGCTACATCCGATGCGCGGTAGCCATAGCGGATGCCGTCGTATCTTGACAGATTCGCCGAGGCTTCCGCCGATGAAAGGATATAGTAGATCGCCACGGAAAAGTCCAGGACAGGCATATCGATCTCTTCGACGGTGGCGCCGTTTTCGGTGAAAAAAGCCATCGCTTCCCGCAGGACCTTACCGGAGCTTCCCTCATTTTTAAGCTGTTTCGGGACGCCGATGCGTTTTCCTTTTACGGAGTAGTTTTCTATCTCTGAAATATCGACTTTCGGAGCCGAAATGGAGGTCTGATCCTTCGGATCGCGGCCATTAACAATGTTAAAAAGCATGGCAGCATCGGATGTTCCGCGTGTTATGGGGCCACATACATCCATCGATGAGGCAAAGGCAACAAGGCCGTGTCGGGATACTGATCCATAGGTCGGGCGGAGGCCGACGAGGCCTAAAAAGGACGCCGGCTGGCGGATGGAGCCTCCGGTATCCGTACCCAGAGAGGCAAACGCCGCACCATAGGCAACCGCCGCAGCCGATCCTCCGGAAGATCCGCCCGGGACTCTTTCCGGATCCATCGGATGGCGGGTCGCCCCGAAGTAGGAATGCTCCGTGGATGCGCCCATTCCGAACTCATCCATATTCGTCTTTCCGATGATGACCGCACCGGCACTTTGAAGCTTCTCAACACATGTTGCTGAAAACGGAGAGATATACTCTTCGAGCATCTTCGAACCGCAGGTCGTTTTCTTCCCGCAAAGAAGGAGATTATCTTTTACCGCGACCGGAACTCCAAGCAGCGGCGGAAGTGCTGAAATATCCTGGCTTTCACGCACCATTTCATCGCACTTTCGCGCCAGATCCAGTGCTTCCTCTCTCCAAAAAGAGAGATAGGCATGCAAATTACATTCATGTTCGTCTATATTTTCAAAAACAGCAGTTACGGCTTCTTCCGAGGTCACTTTCTGCTCCCGGATCGCCTTGGCCAGTTCCAGCGCTGTCAGGTATAGGATCTTCTCTTTATCCATCGGGCACCTCACACGATCTTCGGCACGGTAAACATGCCGTCATCCGCCTGCGGCGCCTGTTTCAGGATCTCTTCGGCCAGCGTGGATCCCTCCGCTTCGTCGGGACGAAGCTCTGCTTCCGAAAGGGGAGGTCTCTTCGCAGATGAAGTGTCGAGTGCACAGATCCTCTCCATATAGGGGACGATCCGGCTTAAGTCGGAAAAGAGGATCTCTTTTTCCTCTTCCGACAGCTGAAGGCCCGAAAGCCGGGCGATACGTTCCAGTTCTTCTTCTCTGCTTCGACCCATTTACGTTCCTTTCCGCTTCGAAAAGCGATCACCTTATCATTTTAGCATTCAGCAAAAAGCGAGACAAATACCGCACGAAATAAGACCATTCCGAAAGGGCTCTCCCCCGTATCTGCGTCAGGGGGCGGAAATTGTAGTAAAATAGGCATATTACGAAAAGAGGAAAGGAGAAACTATGGTCTCGTTTTTGATCCGAAAACTGGTACCGGGTATCAGGGATCCGAAGAACCCCGAAGTGCGCCGATCTGTCGGCAGCATCTGTGGTGCCTGCGGGATCTTTTTCAACATCCTCCTCTTCATCGGAAAACTCGTCATGGGTCTTCTCACCCACTCGATCGCCATCGTCGGTGATGCTCTGAACAACCTGTCCGATGCGGGCTCTTCGATCATCACCATGATCGGTTTCCGTCTGGCGGGAAAAGCTCCGGACGCCGACCATCCTTTCGGACACGGAAGGATCGAATATATCTCGGGGCTGATCGTTTCTCTGCTTATCTGCATCATGGGCTTTGAGCTCGGAAAGTCCTCCATCGAGGGCATCATCCACCCGACTCCCGTGGACTGCACGGTCCTCGCGGTCGCCATGCTTCTTGCTTCCCTTCTCGTAAAGGCCTACATGATGTTCTATAACTTCAAATGGGCGAAGATCATCGACTCGACAGCGATGCGTGCAACAGCCGTCGACAGCAGAAATGACATGATCTCCACCTCCGTCGTTCTTCTCGCCGTGATCTCCACGAAGTTTACCGACCTTCCGGTCGATGCATATATCGGTGTAGCGCTTTCCGTATTCATCCTCTATTCCGGGATCAATGCCGCAAAAGACACGGTCGAACCTCTCCTCGGCACACCGCCGTCAAAGGAATTCCTCGATAAGATCGAGGAGATCGTCATGTCCCACGAAGCGATCAGCGGGATCCACGATGTGGTCGTTCACGACTACGGTCCGGGTAGAAAGATGATCTCTCTTCACGCAGAAGTATCGGCATTTCAGGACATGTTCTACGTCCATGACGTCATCGATAATATCGAGTATGATCTGGCAAAAGAACTCGACTGCGAAGCCGTGATCCATATGGATCCGATCGATACAAAGAATAAAGATCTCATGGCCCTTCAGGAAGAGGTCCGGGCGATCGCCAAAGGCATCGACGGAAAGATCACGATCCACGATTTCCGCATGGTCCCGGGCGACAGTCACACCAACCTCATCTTCGACATGGTCGTTCCGCATGAAGTGAAGACTTCGGAAAAAGACCTGATCGCCCATGTTCAGGAAGAAGTCCGTAAAGCACATCCGCACCATTACTGCGTCATCAAGATCGACCGGTCCTATGTCTAAACCGAGGTCGGAAGATGAGTGAAAATGACCTTAAAAACCTTACCCCGGAAGCAGGAGAAGAAGCCGCCGTCCGATCCGCCAAAGGCGACTTTTCCAAAGGCCGCGTTTCTTTTCTGATTTTAAAACTCGGACTTCCGATCATGCTGGCCGAGATGGTCGTCGTTCTGTATAACATCGTCGACCGCGCCTACATCGGCCATATGGGAGATACGAGCACATTCGCCATCACGGGGCTTGGCGTATGCTTCCCCCTGATCACGTTCATCAGCGCATTTGCCAATCTGTGCAGCACCGGCGGAACGACGCTCGCCACGATCGCCAGAGGCGAAAAAAATGACGATAAAGCCGAGCGCATGATGAGCACATCCTTCACGCTCCTTCTTCTGATCGGTGCTTTTCTGACAGTGATCCTTTTTGCGATCGCGCCGTGGATACTGGAACTTCTCGGTGGCGACGAATTTTCACTTCCCTATGCAGTCGGATATTTCCGCATCTACGTGATCGGCACGATCCCCGTGCTGATCAGTCTCGGCATGAATCCTTTCATCAACGCGCAGGGCTTCCCGAAAGTCGGCATGCTTACGGTCATCCTCGGCGCGGTCCTGAATATTGCCCTGGACCCGCTTTTTATCTTCGCGCTGGATATGGGGATCCGCGGGGCGGCACTGGCCACCGTCATTTCCCAGAGTGCAAGTGCACTGTGGGTGGTTCTTTTCCTTCGGAGTAAAAGACCGCCGCTTCGGCTTCGTCATCTTCAGATCGACCATTCGCAGCTCGGAGGACTACTAAAGCTCGGCGCCACGGGCTTTACCTTCCGCGTGACCACCAGTTTTACCCAGGCGATCGTAAACATTATGCTCAAGGCGTGGGGCGGCCCGCTGAGCACCCTTTATGTCGGTGCCATGAGCCTCAATAACTCCATCAGAGAAGTCATGAGTCTTCCCAACAGCGGAGTTACCGCCGCGGGCCAGAACGTCATGAGTTACAACTATGGTGCGAAAAAGGATAAACGCGTGTCCGAGTGCATCCGTTTTATCTTCTTAAGCGGCCTTGCCGTCAACGTTATCCTCTGGATCCTGATGCTCTTTATCCCGCGCCCGATCATCAGTATTTTCTCCGACGATCCGGAACTGATCGACCTGACGATCCACTGCGCGAGGATCTATTTCGGCGCTTTCCCGTTCATGGCTCTTCAGATGAGCGGCCAGACCACATTTGTGGCTTTGAACTATCCGAAGCACGCGCTCTTTTTCTCCATGCTCCGAAAGATCCTTCTGGTGACACCTCTGACGCTTCTTCTTCCGAATATCGGACTGGGTGTCGATGGTGTTTTCTGGGCGGAATTCATAAGCCAGCTGACGGGAGCCACCATCTGCTTTACGACGATGAATCTTCTGATCTGGAGAAAACTCCGAAAAGGAGAAGGCAGTATAAAAGAGGAGCCTATCTCTCGTTAAATACGGTCTTCGTCCGGTTGTTGATCGTCGCAATGACCGTGTTTAAGTCCTTCTGCCCGAGGAAGAATCCGGGAAGCTCTTCCGACACGATCATCATGACAGAATTATCCGAAAGAAAGATCGTACTTACTTCTTCGATAGCCTGAAGGAAAATATCCGGGAGTTTTGAATCTGGCACGAAAAGGCTGGCTTCACGCATAATATCCGGGGAGAAGAGCGCATTCGGATTCTCTTTTTGGGAAGTATATCCTTTTCTGTTATTCTCCTTCTCTTCTTCCACCTTATATGTGACTGCCGCGCGGTTCACGGGGATCGCCGAACGGATTTCTTTCTGAATATCTTCACGAAGCAGGGTATCAAGAAGTGCATATGCGCCTTCTTTTACCGCACAGCCTTTTGTGATCGAAAAGGATGTGGTGATGCTGGCGGAAGGACCGGTCCCGTCTTCGGACGGAAGTCCCAGGATCCGGATCTTGTCTCCGAAATAGTTAATATGGGCAAGCGAGGCCACACTGTCGATCTTCTCGAGAAAATAGGCGTCTTTTTCTTCCGGCGGGATCCCGATCATCTCCATTTGGGTCTCATCGGCATTCGGAGATACGGAAACGCCTTTCGGGATCGAATTTTTAAAGAATTCGGAAAGCTTTCTAAACCCTTCCTGATCAAAATCCGTCGCCTTTCCTTTACACCACATCGCATAATTCCTCTGGAAGCACAGGTTAAAGAAATGCATGCGGCTTATATCTTCCGTGACCGGCTCGGTCCCGTTACACTGATCATTTACGAAAGACACATACTGTTCGTATGTAAATCCTTTCTGCTCCGCGGGAAGGGAGGATCCATCCGTCACGATGCCGGACAAGGTGAAACTGGTCGGAATAAAGAATGTCTTCCCGTCTATCTTCGCCGCACCGAAGAGGTTCGTATAATAGGACGATGCACTGAAGCTCCCGCTTTCCAGATACTCATTCAGATCCAATAAATAATCGTCATCGAGCACATCGATCGTCCCTGCCGCACCGAAGATCACATCCGGGCCTGTTCCGGAGCGGATGTCCGAGATCAGGCTTCCGCTGACCATGGACATGGCATTATAGAGCCTTTGATCCGTCGCATCGATATCTTCTGTGGTCTCTCCCGCAGAAAGATACTCGCTCTGATCGTAGAGAACGAGTTTTGCATAGTAATCCGCCTGCTGATCGTTAAAGGCCAGAAGCGCTGTCCCTTCATAATAGGTAAGCGAATCGCCGAGACTGGCGACAGTAAGCACCTTTTTCCCTGCATGGGGATTCTTCTGCGCTTTTTCCAGTGTATAAACGACCGCAGGGACAGAAAGCGAATAAACAGAATTGATCGGTTCGAAGAATCCGAGGATCACTTTATTCTCATCCATGGAAAGCACGGAAGATTTCTGGCTCTCATAACGGTTAATGCTGCAGTTGTCAAAGTCGAGAGAACAGATCTCCTGTCCGGTCGATACATCAAATGAATATATGCCTGTCGCCTTTGTCAGATATCCTCTGCCATCGGTCGTAGAAGAGATCCTCTGATTATCGGAGATCGGCTTTCCTTCCGTGATCTTTGAAGCTTTTCCGGTCTTAAGATCAATAGATGCCATTACCTGTGTCCTGCCGACACCGTTGATCAGGACCGTACCATTTCCGCCGCCAAAGAAATCCTTGACAAACTTCAGTTCGCCGGGGCCGAGTGTCTTTTCAAAATCGACGCGGTAGAGGGCTTTCCCGTCTTTTGACACAATGATCGAATCCTGACCGCCGGAACCGTTGCTGATCGCGAATACTTCGTATCCTTCGATCACTTTCACATAAGAAACGTAATCCTTGATCATATATTTCTCATTGTTCTTTTCGGCTTCCGCTTTTTCTTCTTTCAGGACCGGCGTAAAATCGATCTCCCTGATCGACCCGGTCATAAGTCCGGTATACGGATCGATCTCACAGCTGTATGCCTCCAGCGCATCCATTCGGGATAAATAGATGCAGAAGCCCTTTTCCCCTTCACTGAATGACAATACGTTGATCGAAAAGGGCGGGCCGATCTGTGAGATGATCTCCTGAAGGTCGATCATCCGGATAAGATTTCCGGTTCCATCGAAGATCCCGACCAGTGAACTTACCGACTCCTGTGAAGAAATATCCTTCGAAGGATCGATTTTATTCATGGTGAAATACTGCATCAGGTACCTGTCGTGAAACATCCACGGTCCGTTCGGGTACACCGCCTCGTATTTGTCGGAACTGAACTTCGGATCCAGAACGACTCTAGTTGAGTTGTACCAGGGATCTGTCTCGGAGACCGTCTTTTTCACAGAAGCTCTCTTCTTACACGAAGCCCCGGAAAAACAGAAAGATGTCAGAAAAACTGCTGATAATACTAACGAAATGAGCCTCTTAAAAATTCGCATGCCCTACCTCCGGAAAAATGGAAAAACCCATAATACCATCTTCAGTGTAGCAGGACGAAGCCGGATCCTCATGACATATCTGTCATATATGATCCGATGCTGATGCATTCTTTCGCGCTTCTTTCTCCACTTCTGTACGCAACGAATTCATCGGTAAGGGAAAAAATAGTATAATGGGTGCATGTCAGGAGGGAAATGACGCATGAAGATCACGGAAAAACTGGATAACAAACGCATACTCATCTGGGGAAAAGGAAGGGAAGGAAAATCCTCCGAAAAGTTTCTCCTCGAGCACTGCCCCGGCGCGTCCTTCGAGATGGTCGAGGGTTCTGAGGACGACATTCAGAAGCTTTCCGCAAACTTCGACTTTATCCTCAAAAGTCCGGGGATCATCACGAAGATATCTGATCCGAAGTATATTTCCCAGACAAGACTTTTCATGGAGGAGTTCGGGTCTAAAGTCGTCGGCATCACCGGTACCAAAGGTAAGAGTACGACTTCCTCTCTTCTATATCACGTCCTTCACGACGTAAGGAAGGGGAATGCCATCCTCTGCGGAAATATCGGCCTTCCGTGTTTTGACTACTACGATGACATCTCCGAGGATACCATCGTCGTCTATGAGCTTTCGTGCCATCAGCTCTCCGACCTTGAGACTTCCCCGCATATCGCCGTATTCCTGAACCTTTACGAGGATCACCTCGACAGATATATCACGATGGAGAACTACTTTTCTGCCAAGAAGAATATCACGATCCATCAGGGGCCGGACGATTTCCTTTTCTACGGAAACGACGTCCCGGAGATCGAGACGAAAGCGAAGAAGATCCTCCTTTCCTTCGATAGATCGATGAACTTCAATATGAAGCTGCAGGGCGCACATAACCAGTTCAACGCGACCTTCGTTTATCGGATCTGCACCGAGGTCTTCGGCCTTGATCCCGATGAAGTAACAAAGAGTATCGAGACTTTCACAGGACTTCACCACAGACTCGAATTCGTCGGAAACTTCGACGGTATCGACTTTTATAACGACTCCATCTCAACGATCCCGCAGGCGACGATCCAGGCAGCCACGAGTATCCGGAATACCGGAACGCTCCTGATCGGCGGCATGGATAGAGGCATTGACTACACCACACTCATCGCCTTTATAAAGGACCATCCGGAATATCAGTACATCTGCGCATACGAAAGCGGCAGGAGGATCTTCGACGAGGTCGGCGATCTTCCCTACTGCCACCTCGTTTCCGATATTAAGGAATCCGTTGAAATGGCAAGGAAGATCACCCCGAAGGGAAAGGCATGCATCATGTCCCCGGCGGCCGCTTCCTACACGCATTTTAAGGATTTCGAAGCCCGTGGCGAGAAGTTCTGCCAGCTTGTAAAGGGCGAGACGACTCTCGTATTTACCGGAGATATCGGATTTGACAGGTATATGGATCACAAGTGGGAAGATCCGAAGCTTCTTTCGAAGAGAGTCCGGGATGTTCTTTCCTTTGCCGACCATGTCATCGCCAATGTCGAGGGCCCCATTATGGAGTGCCCGAAAAACGAAGTGAACGAAGGGGCGAAGCAACTTCTTCATTTCATGGATCCGGCTGTCGCGGATTTCCTTTCGGATAATCACTGCGATATCTGGAATATCTGCAATAACCACATTAAGGACGCCGGTGAAGAAGGTATCGCTTCCACGATCCGTGAAGCGGAAAAACGCGGGATCAGGACCATCGGTGCCGGCATGAATATAAAGGAAGCCAGGAAGATCCTGACCCTTCCTGAAGCCGGCGGTATCGGCATGTTCGGTGTCGGCTACCAGCGCGCCTGCCGGAAAGCCGGAGAAAACGAAGCCGGCTGCTTCAGCTGGAGCGACCTGGATGCTATTTCAGAAGCCATAAAGGAAATCAAGAAGACCTGCCGCTGGTGCATCGTCGTATCGCACGCCGGCGAGGAATTCACTCCGCTTCCGTCCCCATATACCCGCGACCGCTATCACCTCTTTCTGGAGATGGGCGCAGACATCGTCGTATCTCATCACCCGCATGTACCGATGAACTACGAAATGGTCGGCGACAAAGCGATCTTCTATTCACTCGGCAACTTCATCTTCGATACCGACTACCAGCGCTCCCAGTACAATACGGAAAAGGGGCTTCTGCTCTCACTGAAATTCTCCAAAGATGCCTTCTCCTTCACCCCTTACGGGCTGGACATCCTCCGCGGGGAAGAGCATGTCGATCTCGGGGAACTGCCGGTCATTTTCCAGGATGTGCAGGAAGAAGAATATAAGCTTCTGTCTCCGCTTTCTGCGAAGATGCATATCGCCGCGACGAAAAGACAGATGATCTATCTCGACCCGAAGCGCTTTAAGGAGGCCACGGAAGAAGACTGGGCCGCCCATTTTGCCGAGCCGATGCGGACAGGAAGAGTGCCGGGAGAGACTCTGGATTTCTTTATCCTCTGCCCTCTGGCGGAAAAGGAAAAAGAAGAAGCCTGGAAAAAGAGTAAACACCAGGATATCGTCAAATACATACAGGATCAGATGTAAAGTCCAAAATCTTACGTAAGTGCGCTGTCGATGAAGTGGTCGAACATCTCGCTTAAGTGATCGACTTTCGTATCCACGTCATCCTCCATATCATCCCAGATGTATTCGAGGAAGAATCCGATAAATGCATAGGTATAGAAGCGGGCGATCTCGCGGACTTTCTTGTCTGAAACAGATCGGCCCGCTGCTTTTTTCTTGACGTAACTGATGAAGACTTTGTCCGTGATCTCGAAGATATAGTGCTCGAGCTGTTCTCTCGAAAGCGAGTCGACGATGTGGTGGATCAGCCGCGGATTATCGTGGCACATGCGGAAAAAGATCTTGATGCGCTTCTGCCAGCCGGCATAGTCATCTTCGTCTTTTCGGATATCACGAAGCTTCATGCCGAACCATTCATTCAGAAGGGCATATTTATCGCAGTAGTGATAGTAGAACGTATTCGGACTGATGCCGCTTCTTTTCACGAGGGCAGAGACCGTGATCTTATCGAATGCCATCTCTTCCAGCATCTCTTCAAAGGCACGCATGATCGCACCTTTTGTTAACAGTGCCATTTTAATATCCTCCGTTTCTCCCTATGAAGAATGATACCATATTTTTTCCATGAAACCGCTCGTATTTCTGAATTTGCGCATCGGGGGCGATTTATCCTATTTTTCATGTTTTCCCGTTTTTGCACAAATTCGGAGACTTGCCCTCACTTGCCCGTTCACGTTTCCCGTCGGATTGTTTACACTTGGTACTCGTAATACATCTTCGCAAAGAAGGGCTTTTATGGAAACGAGAAGAGTCGTCGTAACAGGAATGGGCGCAGTCACCCCGCTGGGCAATAACGTGCTTTCTTTCTGGAACGGACTTAAAGACGGAAAGAACGGCATCGGACCAATTACAAAACTGGACGTCTCTTCTTCCCCCGTCAAGCTGGCCGGCGAGGTTCGTGGCTTTGATCCCCGAGACCATATGGACTTTAAGTCTGCCAAGCGGATGGAGCTTTTCTCTCAGTACGCCGTAGCTGCGACGAGAGAAGCCTTTCAGAGCTCCGGGATCGACCTTACGCGGGAGGACCCGTTCCGCATGGGCGTGATCGTTGGCTGTGGCATTGGTGCGATGCAGAAGCACGAGATCGAGATCCCGAAGTTTCTGAGTGGTGCGAAGACCGATCCCCTCTATATCCCGCTGGTCATCACGAATATGGCCTCTGCCAATATCGCGATCCAGTTCGGATTGAAGGGTAAGAATATGGACATTTCCACGGCCTGTGCCACCGGCAGCCATTGCATTGGTGAAGCCTACAATGCCATCCGATTAGACGAAGCAGATGTGATCGTTGCAGGTGGTACAGAAGCCGCAATTACCAGCTCCGCGATCCGTGGTTTTTCCGCGCTGAAAACTCTCTCCATCAGCGCGGACCCGGATCAAGCATCCCGCCCTTTCGATAAAGACAGAGACGGTTTCGTGCTCGGTGAAGGAGCCGGTATCCTGATCCTCGAAGAATACGAACATGCCCGAAGAAGAGATGCGAAGATCCTGGCCGAGATCGTAGGCTATGGCGTGACCAATGACGCCTACCATATCACCTCCCCTTCGCCGGATGGAAGCGGTGCGGGAATGGCCATGAAGATCGCCATGCGGCAGGCTTCTCTTCTGCCGTCGGACATCGACTATATCAATGCGCACGGGACCTCTACACACTTAAACGATCTCTACGAAACACGCGCGATCAAATACGCTATGGGTGAATCCGCCGGATCTATCTCTATAAATTCCACAAAGTCCATGACCGGACATCTTCTCGGCGGCGCCGGAGCCATCGAAGCAGTCGTCTGCATCTGCTCGATCTCCGATAATTTCATCCACCTGACCCGTAATTCCTCATCCTGTGAAGATGAACTGGATCTGGATTATACATTCGGGAAAGGAAAAGCGCGTTCTGTCCGCTGCGCCATGAGCAATTCCCTCGGCTTCGGCGGGCATAACGCCACTCTGATCTTTAAAGAAGTGGGATGATCCTTACTCTCCCAGCTGCTCCTGCTCGTAGATGATATTCAGCATCTTCGCAGTTGCCTTGATCGCAGCCGCGACCTGATCTCTGTCGAGACCTCTGGTCTTAAACTCATGCTCCCCGTCACGCCAGGTGATGACACTCTCTACGAATGCATTCGTACGGCCTCCCGGCGGGATCGTAACGGTATAGTCCGCGAAGAACGGAAGCGTCCTTCCGAACTGCTGGTAGATCTTCTGCAGGGCTCTCATGAAGGCGTCGAACTGACCTTCACCGGAAGCGCTGGCTTCATGTACTTTATCGTCGATCTGGATACGCATCGTCGCGACAGGCTTTAAGTCTCTGGCGTGGCAGACATAGTAATTCAGGATCTTCACGTTCGACTCGCCGTTTCCCTTGCCGAGAACGTCGGCCACGATATACGGGAGCTCATCGGTCATGATGCTTTCTTTGTTATCGCCCATCTCCACGATACGGGCAGTGACTTTTTCCAGCGAATCCTGATCCAGATTCAGACCGAATTCCTCGAGGTTTTTCGCGATGCTGGCGCGTCCGCTGGACTTGCCGAGCGCGTACTGGCGGGACCTTCCGAATCTCTCCGGCGCGAGCTTATTGCAGTAGAGGGAATCCTTCGTATCGCCGTCCGCATGTACCCCGCAGGTCTGCGTAAATACGGAAGCGCCTGTGATCGGCTGGTTCTTCGGAATGCGCATGCCCGAAAAGGACTCGACCATCTTACTTACGTGCTCGAGTGCGGTTTCATTGACGCCCGTCGATCTATTCTCGCAGAAGTCCGTAACGGCACCGACGATGGAAGCCAGAGGCGCGTTACCGGCTCTTTCGCCAAGGCCGTTAACGGTAACGTGAACGCCCTTAACACCGGCCTTTACGGCCATGATGGTATTTCCCACCGACATATCGTAGTCATTGTGGGCATGGAAATCGAAGTGGACATCCGGGAAAAGGGAGACCATCTTCTTTACGTATTCATATGTCATGTCCGGTGTGAGCACACCCAGTGTATCCGCCAGCATGATCCTCTCGACCGGGAGGACCGAGATCTCGGAAACGAGCATTTTTACATAGTCAAAGTCGCTTTGGACACCATTGGACCAGTCTTCGAGGTAAACATTGACCTTCATGTCGCGGAAAACGGCATCCTCGATGACGCGGCGGATCTCGCCGACATGCTGCTCCGGAGACTTTCCGAGCTGCGCCGTAAGATGGTGAAGAGAGCTTTTGCAGAGGAGATTGATGACGCGTCCGCCGGCATTCTCGATCCAGGACAGGGAGTGTCCTCTGTCGACGAAAGCGAGCACTTCGACTTTCTCGAGATAACCCTTGCCCTTGGCCCATTCAGTGATCTTCTGGAGGGCTTCGAAATCGCCGTCGGAAATACGCGCAGAGGTGACTTCGACGCGGTCGACCTTGACCTCATCAAGAAGGATCTTCGCGATGCTGAGTTTTTCGGAGGGAGAAAAAGAAACTCCCGGGGTCTGTTCACCATCCCGAAGGGTGGTATCCATGATTTCCAGCTTCATACTGTCACCTTTTCTACTTACTTCTTGTCCCAGTATAGCAGAAACCGCGAAGAATTGCTTTTCTCTATTTCTTTTTTTCTTTTTTTTTGAGATAATAAAGTTCGTGGGAGAAATGAAACGGACTAATCGTCTATGTGGGAGGAGCTTTTTTAAGGAGCGATAAGAATGGGTAGAGAGAAAATGGATCCCAACTTCTCCAACGAGAAGATCCTGGAAGTAATACGAGATTATTCGAACGATACTATCTATTTCAAAGACAGTAATTCCCGCTTTGTCTGGAACAATCGCGCACATGCCGCGCAGTTCGGCGTATCCGATCCCCGCGAGATGAAAGGAAAGACCGATGCGGACTATTTCCCGAAGGATTTCGCTGCCCGTGCAAGACGCGAGGAACTGGAGATCATGGACACCAGAACACCTCTCATTTCCAACATCGAGAAACTGGAGAAACCGGATGGCTCGATCATCTGGTATTCCGCTTCAAAATATCCGATCATCGACAATGCTGATAACGTCATCGGTACCTGGGGCATCAGCCGAAACATCACCGCGCTCAAGATCGTGGAGGAAGAGCTGAGCCGCACTAACGAGAAACTGAAGAGATTGTCGCAGGTCGACGACCTCACGGGTCTTTTCAACCGGAGATATTTCTATGAGATGATCGAGAAGACCGCATCCCAGTACGACAGAAGAAATAACAGAAGAAAAGACGATCCGGACGATACGTTCTCACTGATCTCTCTGGATATCGACTTCTTTAAGAAGATCAACGACGATTACGGTCATAACAAGGGCGACGATGTTCTGCGTCTGGTGGCCGGCATCCTGACTTCCTCCTGCAGAAAGTCGGATATGGTCTTCCGGATCGGCGGAGACGAGTTCATGATGCTGCTTCCGGATACGCCTTTAAAGGGCGCGAAGGTCCAGGCCGAGCGCGTGCGTTCCGCACTTTCCGGCGCACCGATCGTTCTCGACGACAATGCCGCTCCGGTACGTCTTTCCGCCAGCATGGGTATTTCCTGTTACCGGGACTGCAGTGATGTGGCCGAGCTTATCCATACGGCGGACGACCGTCTCTACACATCGAAGAATCTGGGCCGCGACCGCGTGACCTGATCCCTCCGGTACTTTTCGAAAAGAACGAATAAAGGCGTCATTTCCATGGCGCCTTTTCTGTGTCGTTTTCTTATTCAATTCCTGTGATTACGGGGCGGTGTTGCCCTTCTCCTTATAGCGGAGGAGTGCGGCTCTGGCAAAGTCCTCGTTCTCCGTGGAGAGCTCCGGCAGCTCATAGTCCTCTCCGTAGCGGCGTTTCAGCGCAAGCGACAGGAGATGGTCCGTCATACGCGGGTTCTTCGGGAGGAAACTGCCGTGAGAATAGGTGCAGTAAACATTGTTATAAATGGCACCCTCAAATCCGTCTTTCCCGTTATTTCCGGCTCCTTCCAGGACTTTTGCCATCGGTTTGACCGAAGGGCCCAGATACGTTCTTCCGCTGTGGTTTTCAAAGCCGTAAAGGATCGCACTGTCTTCGATGCCTTCTTCTTTTAGAAAAGAAGCTTCGTAGGTGGTGTCCTGGATATATCTTACGTCCTCGCCCACCGTATAGACATCGATGGCGCCGAGGCATTCGATCTTCGTACCGTCGTGCTCCTGATAGTATTTACCGAGCATCTGGTAACCGCCGCAGATGCAGAGGAATACCATGCCGCTCTCGATCGCTTCTTTTACCTTCGGGCCCTTTTCCTCGACGAAATCCCTGCGGATCACGTTCTGTTCCGCGTCCTGACCGCCGCCCAGGAAAACGATGTCGAAATCGTTCTGGTCGAAGTCGTCTCCGATGGAGACCGGCACCAGTTTGACGGAGATTCCGCGAAGTTCCGCCCTTCTAATCAGGCTCAGCACATTCCCGCGGTCCCCGTAAAGATTCAGAAGGTCCGGATACATATGACAGATGCGAAGTTCTTTTTTACTATCTTCCATATTCAAAAGCACTGTCCTTTCGTCATTTCCAGAAATCCTTCAGGTGATAACGCTTGACCAGGATCGACCGAAGCGCCAGCATCGAGGTGTAGTTCGGCAGGATATAAAGGCACTTGCCGGGCGTCGAATCCGAGATCGCCTGATCGAGAAGATCTGCACATTCCTCCATAGGCCTTGCCACGATCCGGGATCTTTCCACACCGGAATAAAGGATGCGGAGCATCATGTCGCCGTAGCGGTCGCCCGATACATATACCTTCTCCGGAAATTCCTTGGACTCGAAGTCCACATCCCAGATCCAGGAGACGTCTTTACCATCTGCGATATTACTGTTCAGGAGCATATAGATCCCCTCGGCATCGGAAGCGCCGGCCACAAAGGACAGGGCGCGATCGAGTCCTACCGGGTTTTTGACGAGAAGCACACAGATCTTCTTGTCCCCGATACTGATCTTCTCCATTCGTCCGAAGGCTGCTTCCACATGTTCCAGCGCGGCAGCACATTTTTCAAAGGAAAGTGCTTCCGTATCTCCGATCTTCTCGCCCATTCGTACACAGGCGGAAACGGCAGCGATGGAGTTATAGAAATTGTGCATGCCGGGGATCGGGAGCTTCACGCGTTTTTCCGTAATACCGGTCCCGGACTTTTCGTCTCTTCCCTCCCCTGCATCCAGAAGACTCAGCTCATAACCTTCATCGGAAGGATTCTTCGCCAGATCGTATTTTACGAAGAAGCGGGGATCTTTTCTCTTCTTGCCGCAGGTCTTGCAGGAAAAAGCACCGAGATGTCCGAATGATCTCGCGGTATAGTCATATTTCGTCTTACAGCCCGTGCAGTATTCTGCATCCGAGGATGCCGGGAGCACACCGGATTTATCGGGATAGGTGACGTTATTATAGTGCATGGACTCTTCGGAAAGACCGTAGAATATCGTCCTTCCCTCACGTCCTTTATAAAGCTCGGAAACGAGCGAATCGTCGCTGTTTAAAAGGATATCCGCCTCACAGGAATCCAGTCCCCTGGCAATGAGATCTCTGGTATGCGCCAGTTCTCCGAAACGGTCCAGCTGATCTCTGAAAAGATTCGTTACCACGGATACTTTCGGCATGATCTGGCAGGCGATCTTCCCGTAGGCCGCTTCATCGGTCTCCAGAACGCAGATGATCTTCCTTCCTTCTTTTTCCGCCTTCTTCATGTCCTTCATGCCGAAGATCATGGAAGTGGTCACACCGGAAAGAAGGTTCGCACCGGATACGTTGGTGACTACGGTATAGCCGCAGTTTCTGAAGATATCGGTGATCATGTGAGTCGTGGTGGTCTTGCCGTTGGTACCGGTAATGGTCACACAGTTCCGTCCCTCACAGAGCTTTTTCAGGATCTTCGGATCGATCTTGACAGCTACCTTGCCGGGAAGGGTCGTCGCGCCGCGCCCCATCAGACGGAGCGCCAGATGTGTACATTTTGCGGAAAACACTGCGATGTGAAACCGGATCGATGCCATTTCTTCCTCCGCTTCACTCCGAAAGATGTCCGACGACCAGTAAACGGTGGGTAGCAACACCCAGCGGTGTGCAGGTCACAAGTGTCACCTGCTTGCCCGTTCCGTCGTCGATATCGATATATTTGTCGAGATCCGAAGGCTCTACAGCCTCATAGATCGTATCGACCACATAGGTATATACATGTCCATCGATCGTGGAGATCTCGATCTTATCACCGATCTGCACATCTCCGAGACTGTGGAAAAGCTTACCTGCAGCACGCATTCTGTGTCCGAGGATCGTCATATTCCCTTCCTGACCCGGATCCGCTGTGTCTTTCAGACGGCCGGCACCATAGCGGAGAGAAACGATGGTCGCATCGTCCCAAAGCGGGATATTGATATCTACTGAAGGAATGGAGATCGTGCCGAGAGCATTGAGAACGACCTCTTCAGGAAGCTCTGCCACGATGGTCTTATAGTCGAGCTGGCTTCCGCCCGCTTCTTCTTCACCATAGTAATATTCGAATTCCTCGCCGCTGACTTCATTACCGGAAGACTTGACCACGAATGTCGCCTGGCTGACTTCCACGATGCTCTCCATCATGTCATCCGTGATCTTCTGGCGCTTATAGTTCTTAATGGGATCGATAAGAAGAAGGACGACACCGACTATCAGACATATCAAAGCTACGCCTGTGAGGATTATATTTCTCCAATTGATGTCACCGTTTCTTTTTCTAAACATATATTCCCCGGCAAGAAAATTTCTTCGCGAATTATTATAACAGATACTTTCGGAAAGTGGAAAATTCTGATATGATTATTCTACTTTTTATCTTCGCTGGAGCCAAAGCACGTAAATAGCGGAAATTTTAGTGGGTGGATAGTATGGAAGCGAGCAGGATCTGGAGTCAAACGTTGACTTTATTAAAGGACGAAGTGTCTGACATCAAGTTCAAGACATTCATTCAGCCGTTGACCCCTGCTTTTTCCAATAACGACCTCCTCATCCTTACGACCCCGGACTCCTTTTCCCAGGAGCAGGTCATCCCGATGATCCCTCTGATCAGAAACTGTATTTCCGCCGCGATCGGTAAAGAACTGGACGTGAAGATCGAGCTTCCGGAATCTTCCCTTACTTTGGACATGATCCATCAGCACACCTCCAGTGCGCCGGCCATGAATACGGAAAACTCCGCATCCCAGCTGAATACAGCTTATACTTTTGATTCTTTTATCGTCGGTGCCGGAAACCGCTTCGCACATGCTGCCTGTGTTTCCGTAGCTGAAGGCGGTAAACAGTATAATCCCATCTTCCTCTACGGCGGTTCGGGCTTAGGTAAAACACACCTGATGCATGCTGTAGGTAATGCCGTTATGGCGAAGATGCCTTCCAAGAAGGTCGTTTACGTAAACTGCGAACGTTTCGTCAACGAGTTCATCGCGACGATCCAGAGCGGAAAGTACGATGATTTCCGTGAAAAATACAGAAATGCCGACTTCCTTTTAATTGATGATATCCAGTTCCTTGAGCGAAAAGAACAGACACAGGTCGAGTTCTTCCATACCTTCAACGAACTATATGAGTCCGGCAAGATGATCCTGATGACCTGCGATAAGCCGCCGCAAAGCCTCTCTTCCCTTGAAGAAAGACTCCGCTCCCGCTTTTCTTCCGGTCTGATCGTCGATATCCAGCCGGCAGACTATGAGACGCGTATCGCTATTCTTAACAGAAGAATGCAGGATGACCACATCACCCTTCCGGATTCTGTCGTGGATTATATCGCTTCCAACTTCGCATCGAACATCCGTGAACTCGACGGTGCTTTTAAAACAGTAGTCGCCTACTGCTTCCTGGCCAATTCCTTCACGTTAGATGATGCGAAGATCGCTTTAAAAGACATGATCTCCCCGAAACAGGCCAGACAGGTCACACCGGAGCTGATCGTGGAAGTCGTCGCCCGTGCATACAACATCACGGTCAATGACATCATGTCCAATAAGCGCAGCAAGGAGATCCTGGTCCCGCGCCAGATCTGTATGTTCCTTTGCCGCTCGGAACTGAATATGACGTATCCGAAGATCGGTGAGTTCTTCGGGGGCAAAGACCATACGACGATCCTTCACGCCTGTAACAAAATTGAAACAAGTTTGAAAGACGAGAACTCCGAGATATTCATCCGCATCGACTCGATCAAAAAGCGTCTTTTTAACTAAAGTTTTCCACCTTTTTTCGTTCATTTGTGGAAAACTTCCTAAGGAAAACAGGTGCATTCCATGTGGATAAAACAGGTCTGTGTATAATGTTGAAAAGATCTTTCTTTTTCAACATTGTTTTTCACTTCTTTTGCACATGAAAAACCTTGATTTACAGGTCTTTTTTCGGGTTTTCCATAGAATTCACAGAGCATAATAAGAGGAAGAATAGTTACTTTAAATCTTATTGTTGTTTCTTTTAATCCGGATCGGGAAGAGCGCATCGCGCTTTTTTTCTATTCCTCTATATATAAAAAATGTGGAAAACTTTTCTTGACTTTTGAAACTTCAAAAAAGGTGTTTTTCGTCCGTCTTTTCAAGTATTCTCTGTAGCATTTTCGTAATTTTCCTGTATAATATATAGTGTTATTTGATAAATTCAACTGGAGGAAAGACAACGATGAAACTTGTAATTTCAAGAGACAATCTGGTCGAAGCGATTTCGATCGTTCAGAAGGCAGTTTCAACTCGTTCTACTTTGCCTATATTAGATGGTATTTTAATCGAAGCCGCAGCTAATGGAGTCAAGCTGACAGGATATGATCTGGAAACAGGTATTGAGGCACTGGTGGATGCAGACGTTATGGAAGAGGGATCGATCGTTATCCCTTCCAAAGTCTTTGGAGAGATCATCCGTAAACTGCCGGATGAGGAGGTAGCCATTTCTTCGAATGAGAGAATGGTGATCGACATTGAGAGCGGTACATCTAAGTTCTCTATCAATGGTATTTCTGCAGAAGGATTCCCGACGATCCCGGTAGTAGGCGATGAGAATAAGATCATTCTGAACCAGGAGATATTAAGAAACATGATCAGCCAGACGATCTTCGCGATCTCTACTGATGAAGGACGTCCGATCCTTAATGGTTCTCTTTTCGAATCTGATGGAAAGAATATCAATGTAGTATCTATCGATGGTTTCAGAATGGCACACAGAAAGCAGGAGATCGGCGAAGACCTTCCTGTAATGAAGTTCCTTATTCCTGGAAAAGCTCTTCATGAGGCTGCCCGTATCCTGACCGGAAAAGATGCGGAAGTAGTTATCTATGCTTCTACGAACCATATCCTTTTCGATACAGGTAAATTCAGGATCGTTTCCCGTCTGATCAATGGCGAGTTCCTGGATTATCACGCTATCGTTCCGAAGAATTCTTCTACGACGATGATCGTAGATAAGAATGCTGTTCTGAACGCAGTTGAGCGTGCTTCCCTTATCATTCAGAAGGAAGATCGCCGTTGTCCGGTAAATCTTTCTATGACAGATGAGGAGACTTTAGTGATCCGTTCGAGCACTGAGCTTGGTAATCTTCGTGAGGATGTCAGCTGCCAGATCACAGGTGAGCTCATCTCCGTAGACTTTAACCACAAGTACATCATGGATGCACTCCGTGCTATCGAGGATGATACCGTGAAATTCCTTTTCTCCGGCGCGAATGGCCCATCCGTTGTCGTTCCGGTAGAAGGAGAAGGATATACCTATCTGATTCTTCCTCTTCGTAAATGATTATACGATCTATCGAACTTCAGAACTTTAGAAATTACAGAAGGCTTGATCTTAAGGTCGAGCCTTCTGTAAATGTTTTTTACGGTTCAAATGCGCAGGGCAAGACCAATGTTCTGGAGTCGATCTATCTTTGTACATCTACGCATTCCCACAGAACGACGAAGGACAGTGAGATGATCCTTCACGGAGAGCACAGCTACAAGGTAAAACTGAAGCTGACCTCTTCTTTTCATGCGTACGATGAGTCCGTTTCCGTCGTTTATGAGGATGGTCAGGGAGATCTTTCCTCAGTGAAACGTCCGAAAAAGACAGTTTTCCACGATGATGTTCCTTTCGAGAAAACATCCGAATATTTCGGCATTTTTAACGCTGTTATTTTTGCCCCTGAGGATCTGATGCTCATTAAGGATGGTCCTTCGATCAGAAGAAAGTACTTAAATGTCCTTCTTTCCCAGGTAAAACCGTCGTATTATCACGAACTGAGTAATTATGTACGTTTCCTCATGAATAGAAACAGGATCATCAAGAACGGCCGTTCCGGCAATAATAAGATCCTTTCCGAAAAGATCCGTGAGGAGATGTCCATCTGGCATGAACCTATGGCCAGATCGGCGGCGAAGATCATGTACGACAGATACCTCTTCTCTCTTCGCATCGATAAATTTGCGAAGATCCATCACGAGAAGATATCTAATGGAGCGGAATCTCTTTTCGTGAAGTATAAGACCTGTATCCCCATCGAAAAGCTGGAGAATTATAACGAAGAAGAAGTGGTCTCACTTCTCATCCAGAAATGGGAGAATTCCCTGGAGGATGATTTTATCCACGGAACGACCGGAAACGGTCCCCAGAGAGACGATCTTCTAATGTCTTTGGATGGAGATGGTCTTCGTATGTTCGCATCGCAGGGACAGCAGAGATCGGCGGCTCTTTCCATGAAGCTTGCTGAACTGGATATCGTCCGTGAAGAGACGAATGACTCACCTGTACTCCTTCTCGACGATGTTTTCGGGGAGCTGGATGCCAACAGAAGAAAGTGTCTTCTTTCCGAGATCGGAGATGCCCAGATCTTTATCACATGTACGGATAAATCCTTTATCGAGCAGGAATTGGCCGATTCCCTCGAAAAAGCCTCAAAAATAGCCTTCTTCGAGGTGGTGGAGGGATCCGTCCGAAGAATAGAAAACGGGTAGAAAATTGACCGTTCTGACCCCTTTTATGGTATAATAATAGGGTTATAACAGAAGAAAATAAGGGGCGTTTAGATGTTCGTTCATATTGGCGGAGAATATACGATCCTGATCGATTCGGTGATCGGCCTTATAGACCTTGATACGGTGCTGGCTTCTTCTACGGATATGAAGGCTTTTCTAAAGCAGCAGGAGGATGAGAATATCCTGGAATATGTCTCGGAAGAGATCCCCAGATCTCTGATCCTCACTGACGATCGGACCTATGTGTCCCCTCTTTCGGTTCAGACACTGAAAAAAAGGATCGAAAACGCACGATCAAATGCCTGATCCGGATCCGTAACACTGTTACAGATCCCGAAAAATAAGACTTTTCCCGATATACGGATCTTTTCGGGAAAAAAGGAAGGAAAGACAAAAAAATGGACGACGAGAAGAACCTGCAGAACGCTTCCGCTTCGAATGAACAGCAAGGACAGCCGGAAGGACAAAGAGAATTCTACTATGAGGTTCAGGAGGAGACGGATGGTCTTGTGAACCTGGCTGCTGACCCGCGTGCTCTGACGGAAGACTATAAGGAAGATTCCCTTGAAGATCTCGAGCAGGCCACACAGGGACAGGATGATTTCGATACCACCAACAAGAAGGAATACAACGAGGAAGATATTCAGGTCTTAGAGGGTCTGGAAGCCGTCAGAAAGCGTCCGGGCATGTATATTGGTGATACGACCTTAAGAGGCCTTCACCACCTCGTATATGAGATCGTAGCGAACTCTGTAGACGAAGCTCTTGCCGGACGCTGCGATACGATCCACGTAACTGTTAATACAGACGGTTCTGTTACCGTAACAGATAACGGTTCCGGTATTCCGGTCGGTATCCACCCGAAAATGGGTATTCCTACCGTTGAAGTCGTACATACCGTACTTCATGCCGGCGGTAAGTTCGGCGGTGGCGCATATAGCGTTTCCGGCGGTCTCCACGGCGTTGGTGCTTCCGTAGTTAATGCTCTGGCTTCCAAGATGGTCGTAGAAGTCCGTCGTGAAGGCAATATCTATCACATCGAATTTGAGCGTGGCAAGACTACTTCTCCCCTCGAGATCGTCGGCAAATGCGACGAGAACGATACCGGTACGAAGACGATCTTCACACCTGACCCGGAGATCTTCCCGGACTGCCGTTTCGACTTCGATGCCATGATCACACGTTACCGTGAAATGGCCTTCTTAAACAGAGAGATCACCATCATTCTGCGCGATGATCGTGCGGAAGAACCGGTCGATAAGGTACTCCATTATGATGGTGGTATCATCTCCTTCGTAGAGTACCTAAACCGCCACAGAGAGGCTCTTCACAAGCCACCGATCTATATCGCCCAGAGAAGCGGTGAATGCTTCGTAGAAGTGGCGATCCAGTATAATGATTCCTTTGCGGAGAATGTTTATTCCTATGCGAATAACATCGCAACCGTCGAGGGCGGATCCCATCTGACCGGCTTTAAGAGCGCGCTGACAAAGGTCATTAATGACTATGCCAGAAAGTATAAGTTCATTAAGGATTCCGACAGAAACCTCCAGGGTGAGGACACCAGAGAAGGTATCGGCGCCATTATCAGCGTCAAACTTCCGGAGCCTCAGTTTGAAGGTCAAACAAAGTCAAAGTTGGGAAATGCCGAGATCAGAACGCTTGTAGAGACTGTCATGTCTGAAAAGCTGGCCCAGTATCTCGAGGAAAACCCGAACGTGGCGAAGATCGTTATGGATAAGTGTCTCAGTGCTTCCCGTGCCCGTGAGGCCGCGAGAAAAGCCCGTGATATGACCAGAAGAAAGAGTGTATTTGAGTCCAATGCCCTTCCGGGTAAGCTGGCTGACTGCCAGGAGAAAGATCCTACATTCTGCGAGATCTTTATCGTTGAGGGTGACTCGGCTGGCGGATCTGCTAAGCAGGGACGTGAGAGAAAGTATCAGGCGATCCTTCCGCTCTGGGGTAAGATGCTGAATGTAGAGAAGGCACGTATCGATAAGGTATATGGTAATGAGAAGCTTCAGCCGGTCGTTATGGCGCTGGGCGCCGGTATCGGTGAAGATTTCGATCCGGAAAAACTCCGTTACCATAAGGTCATCATTATGGCTGATGCCGATGTCGACGGATCCCATATCCGTACACTCCTTCTCACCTTCTTCTTCCGTTATCTTAGACCTCTTGTAGAACTTGGATACGCTTATATCGCCTGTCCGCCGCTCTATAGAGTATATCAGGGCAACGAAGGCTACTATGCTTATGACGATAAGGAAGTCGAGGAGATCAAGCAGAAAACAGGCTGGAAGGAACCGAAGATCCAGCGTTATAAAGGTCTTGGCGAGATGAGTTCCGAGCAGCTCTGGGAAACGACAATGAATCCGGCTACCAGAAAACTTCTTAAGGTGACGATCGAAGATGCTCAGGCAGCTGATGAAGCGATGACACTTCTCATGGGTGATCAGGTAGAGCCGAGAAAAGAATTCATCCAGGCTAATGCGAAGTTCGCACAGTTGGATATGTAATTCGAATTATCTCAATATAGAATCACGAGACTCCGTTGCAGAAAACCTGCAGCGGAGTTTTTTATTCTCGAATGTTTCACGTGAAACAATGTAAGAATAGAACACGCGAAAGTCAAAAATGATGTTTCACGTGAAACAATGATAATTCTCCAAATGATCTTTTATATGTTTCACGTGAAACAATTCAAGAGTGCAATTTGCATTGAACTATGAAAGATTTTGAATTTTTATAGTAAAAGTGTAAAGTAACTGACATATAATGACGTTGTTTTTTCTGATACTATTAGAGTAACAAAATCGATAAGGAGCACATATGGCATACGTAATTTCGATCGTAAATCAAAAAGGCGGCGTGGGAAAAACCACAACTGCGGTCAATCTGAGCGCATTTCTTGCGAAAAAGCGCAAAAAAGTCCTCATTATTGATCTGGATCCACAGGGAAATGCGACCAGTGGATATGGTTTTGATAAAGGACAACTGGAAAATACAGTCTATGATCTTCTCGTGAATGAAGAAGATATCAATAACGTTATTTCCGCTACATCTGTAAAAAACGTGGATATGTGCCCGACAAATATCAATCTGGCCGGTGCAGAAGTCGAATTGGTATCTGCGATCAGCAGAGAAACGATATTAAAGAGAGCCATCGAGCCAGTATTGGATAAGTATGATTACATTATAATCGATTGTCCCCCGGCTCTCGGATTACTCACGATCAATGCATTAGCTGCATGCGAGGGTGTGATCGTTCCGATCCAGGGCGAATATTATGCGCTTGAGGGACTTACCCAGTTGATGGATACGATCAACATGATCAAGAAAAAACTGAATCCGAAGATCGGCATCCTCGGTGTGGTCATTACTATGCATGATCGCCGTACCCAGCTGACAAAGCAGGTCGTAGAAGAAGTACAGAAGTACTTCGGAGACAAGGTATTTAAGACCTTTATTCCGAGAAATGTCCGACTTGCCGAGGCACCGAGCTATGGTCAGACGATCGAGGAATATGACCCGAAATCTAAGGGTTCCCTGGCTTATCAGGCCCTGGCAAATGAGGTATTAAAAAGAACATAATCACTGACTATAAATATAGACAGACATCAATATATGAGGTGATAACATGGCTGTGAAAAAAGGATTAGGAAAAGGATTAAACGCGCTGCTTCCCGGTGAAGGAATTCCGGAGACACAGATGGATTCAGTTGTGGAATTAAAGATCAACGATATCTCGCCGAACAGTGAGCAGCCGAGAAAACGTTTTAATGAAGAAGCGCTCCAGGAGCTGGCGGATTCAATTAAAGAAAACGGCGTGATCCAGCCGATCATTGTGGCGAAAAGAGGTACAGGATATCGTATCGTCGCAGGCGAAAGAAGATGGAGAGCCTCCCGTCTTGCCGGCATGAAAACGATACCGGCGATCGTGCGTGATCTTACAGACCAGCAGACGATGGAGCAGGCCCTGATCGAGAATATCCAGCGCCAGGATCTCAATCCTCTTGAAGAAGCATTTGCTATGGATAATCTCATGAAAGAGCATGGCCTCACACAGGAAGCCCTTGCCAAGAAGCTTGGTAAAAGCCGTCCGGCCATCGCAAATACATTAAGATTGATAAATATCGATGAATCCCTTCAGGATTTCATCCGGAACGGCGACCTTTCCGCAGGACACGCCAGAGCTCTTCTTGCTATTACAGATAAGGAAGAACAGAAAAAAGCAGCCGATATCGTCATGATCAAGGAGCTTAGTGTACGTGAGACGGAAGAGTTTGTGAAGAAGTTCCTGAGCGGAAATACAGCAGCACCTCGTAAAACGCGCGAGAAGGGGTCTTCTGCGGTCGCCATAAGCACAAAGGATGTGGAACACAAACTGGCCTCGTACTACGGCACAAAGGTCAAATTAAAGCTTAAGGACGAGGTTAAGGGAAGAGGCACGATCGTCATCGAATATTATTCGTACGATGATCTGGATCGGCTTTTGGAAATGATAGACAACTGATGCCATATACTTTCACCATTTGAAGAGGTCTTCCGGTTTCGGAAGGCCTCTTCGCTTTAGTTGACATCACAAGGTAAAGTTAGTAAAATTAGCACGCTATAAAGATGGAGCTGTATCGAAGCGGTCATAACGAGGCGGTCTTGAAAACCGTTTGCCCAAAAGGCACGTGGGTTCGAATCCCACCGGCTCCGCCAAATTTCAGATCCTGAAAGCTTGATATATAAGGCTTTCAGGATTTTTCTTTCCTATGAATCACTGGTTTGACCAACAAATTGACCACAATTACAATGATTCAAAATATGTTTATGATACGTTTTTGATGTATTTTTCCATGTTTTCTGCAGACTTCATTTGCATCTTTCTGGATACATGTCCGTAGACATCGAGCGTGAAACTTGCTGTAGCGTGTCCCAAGTTGCTCTGAACAGTCTTGATATCATCGCCGCTTTCAATCGATGCAACAGCATAGGAGTGGCGCAGATCATGGTATCGAGCACTAGGCAAACCAATTGAAGCAGCTACTTTTTTGAAAGCTTTGTAGATAGCGTTCTGTTTCAAGTGTTCTCCCAGTTCATTAGTGAACACAAGATTCCACGCATTGTCCCAAGCACCCGATGCTTTCTCTGACCATTCATTCTGAAGCTCTTTTTGCTTCTTTAGAACGGTCATGACAGAAGGGGCAACCGTAACATACCTGCTCTTACTGTTTTTTGTAGGACCAAGAGAGTAGGTGGGTCCGGTATGATGTGTGCTGGTAACCAACTGCTTGTTGATGAGAAGGAGATTATTCTCGAAATCCACACAATCCCATGTGAGAGCAAGTACTTCGCTTTCGCGAAGCCCACTGAAAAGGGTGACAAAGAAGATATTCTCGTACTTGTGGCCTTTTATGGCTTCAATAAACCGTGAAATCTCTTCGCTTTCCAAGGGTTTGATGGTTTTCCGATCTGTTTTCGGCAGAGAACACCTTCTTGACGGATTCTCTTTAATCAAACCAGCAGTTACAGCCTGCTCCAATGCCCGATGAAGAACACCATGGATGTTCTTAACAGTTTTAGTTGACAAGCCGTTTTCGGTCAGCAACCCATTGTAAAAGCGTTGAATATCAGAAACAGTAATACTTGTCAGCGTCTTGTTTCCGATGACTCTCTTAATGTGCTTATCACAAAGAGACTGGTATGTTTCCAGAGTATAGTTCTTCACAGAAAACTTGACATAGTCGCGAAGCCAAGTATCAAGCCACTCGGAGAGTTTCATCTTCGAGGGAGCCACATATGTGCCACTATCAATCTCAGATGTGATTTTAGTCAGCTTCTTCCGCACGTCTTCCTGAGTCTTTCCGTACACGGACTTGCGCACATACTTCCCGGCACCATCTGTCGCAGGGATGGAGTAAATTCCTTCCCATCTGCCGTCTTTGCGCAATCTTATGCAACCACTTCCGTTAGCTGTTCTTTTCATTCTAGCCATTTTTCCTCCTTTCTTCTGGTATGTATAAACAAGTGTCAGTCAGTCCACTTATTCCCGTAAATAATTATCTTTGAACCATTTTTCAAGTTCTTCGTAAGTTATTTCGCCCGAGAGACACAGATCACGCATAGCTCGCGCCATCTCACTCCACACAGCAAAATGATCCTCGGAGATCTGTCCCTTCTTCTTCCTTGCGAAAGTCGCCTTATAGTTCCTCTGGTACAGTATTTGTGTTTCATCGCTATATAAATTCCGCACATGCGAGCGAAGTCGTCCTACGTCAAAGCACGTTTTTCCTATATCCTTTTCGTACCGTGCAGTCTCGATCACTCTCGGACAGTTCTTGATCTTGCTGTCTGTGGCAAAAGCGAAGTATCTTCTGCAGTTCGAGCAGCATTGGAAGTGACTGAACTGTACATATCTGCTACAGAGATACGAAATTAGGTCGTCAAAAGTCTCCGGTAAGAAGGATTCAAAATACTTCGGCTCGGAATATGGACTGTTGAGCATGAGAGTTATCTGGCCCGAGTATGAGAGGGAAGGGATCTTATTCCAATCGATCTTTGAAAGCGCGATAGCCGGATCACTATTCTTCTCATAGAACATTACCTCTTCAGCGAAATATGACAGGCTCTTCTGATACTTCTTGAGAGAAGCCAGGATCTTGTCACTCTTCTTGAAGTTGTATTTGCTCCCGGATTTAATGATTCCCGAGATGACCTCGACGATAAGAGGCAGAGCCAGCAGATTTCTGTTCTCCGTAGAACCTACTTTACTTGTGAATAACCTTTCGCTAATAAGAAGGATAGTATTAATGATCTTTACTTTATCAATAGGGTCATCAATTGAATCAACAGAGAGGACGAGGGATTTGATTTCTGAATATGTCTCTTCAATCGAGGAAATGATCTTTTCAGGATCAGGGATGTTATCCATATGCTCCACCGGACCGATCAGGTCTCCCATAGCAACACCGGAACTGCAGGTAAAGGACATGGGGACCAATCTGTCTGGGTTGTCTGCATCTACGCCGGTAATATAATAGATTTCTTTTCCATCATAAAGAGAAACCCCCACCCGGAGATCCGTTCCCAATTCTTCTAATGAATGTATAAATGTAAATTTCATCCGTTTTTTCCTCTCGAATTAGATTAATCACATAATACCCTATTGCAATCTAATTTGTCAAGTGCTATACTGCAGAAAACGAATAAATGTTCGAGAGAACAGAAAGGAGGCAAAGCCTATGGAAAAAGACATGAACGTAACCGTCCCGAAAGTGATGAATGCCAAGCAGGTAGCGGAATATCTCGGCATCTCAAAGCAGGGCGCGTACAACCTCATGAACACAGAATCGTTTCCTACTCTTCGGGTAGGAAAGAGACTTCTGGTTTCAACGGACAGATTCCTGGAGTGGATCGAGATGCACTCAAACGGTATCGGGTAATCGGAAAGAGGTGACAAACTAAGAATGATTAAAGAACTTATTGGCACTAAAAAGAAAAGGACCTCCGAAAGAGGTCCACACGCACCAAAGGCACGTAGTTTAATCGCAACTAAATTATATTGCCTTTCTGCGTATTTATCAACAAAGAAAGGAGAAAAACCGATGGAAAAACCGATGGACAAGAAATCTTTTGTAGTATATTCCTCCTGGAAAAGCTACTTTGATCTAATGGATGATCCGGATCAGAAGACAGAACTTCTGTATGCGATCTTCGATCTGGCAGACGGCAATGAACCGAATATCGGGCACGACAAGGTAATGATCGCCCTCGATGCCATCAAGCCGTTTCTGCTTAAAGATATCGCAGCATATCAGGACCGATGCCGGAAGAACAAGGCCGCCGCGAAGAAGCGGTGGTCTTCCCGGGCATCGAAAATGCAAGCGGATGCAAATGCATTCCATTTGGATGGTGATAATGTCAATGACAATGATAATGAAAATGTCAATGATAATGCCAATGATAATGGTAATGATACTGAGAATGACCTGTCATGTCAGGCAGGCGCATCCGACATCCCAACAGAAGCAGAAGTCATCCAGGTAGCCAAAGCAAAGGGTCTGGATTTTTCGGAGGAAGAAGCAAAGCGTTTCATCCAATTCTACTATGTAGAAATGGATGGACGCATCGAAGGTGAAGCGATCCGAAACTGGAAGAGTCTTCTGAAGGGCTGGAGCAACCACATGCTTATCGACCCAAGAGATATTTGGGGAGACATGACTACATGGTATCACGGACCGTTTAGAAAGTTGCCGGAAGCAATTGTTAACCGGTATATAGAGGACCAGAATCGCTATAACACCTTTATAACCAAAGAAACAGCCGAACTTGTAAATAACTATCTGAAAGAAAACTGCTGAAGGCAGCAGTTTTAATGGAAGGAAAGTGCATCACGTAAAAGGCAAGCATCGCGGTTGTGAACACAACCGCAGCTTGTCGGGCGGCAGCCCGAACCCACTTTCCAACTTTTAAGACCGCGCGAAGCGCAAATGATCAATGGAGGAACAACAAAATGAAGAATAAAAACATACATATCCGTGTCGATGAAGAGACACATGAGACCATAAAACGGAAGGCGCTGGAATCGTATCTGACCATCTCAGAGTATGTTGTCCAATGCAGTTTGGGCAAGCAGATCTTTGTCATCCCTGGTCTGGATGAGATGGTTTTGGAGCAAAAACGCATCGGAAATAATCTCAACCAGCTGGCTCATCTGGCCAACGCAGACAAGATTTCTGTCGCGGGATTGGACGAAATGATAGATGAACATCACAAGCTCACCCAGACTCTGAATGAACTTTTGGAGCGGAGGAGGTGGCGCTGATGGCAACCATAAACATACTTTCCAGTGGAAGTCATCCAGGTGGAGGGGGACTGCAAGCGACACTCGACTATTGCATGCAGGATGAAAAGACAATGTACGAAGGTCACAAGCTTGTGTACGGCATGAATTGTTCGGAGCAGGATCCGTATCTGGACATGATGACTACGAAGAAACTGTATGGGAAGACCGGTGGAAGGATGTACTACCACCTGGATCAATCCTTCTCTCCCGACGAGAAAATCACTCCAGAACAGGCTCATAAGATCGCGATTGAGTTCGCTGAAGAACAGTTCAAAGGCTATGAAGTGCTCATAGCGACCCACGTGGATGCCCAACACATCCACTCCCATTTTGTGGTGAACAGTGTCAGTTTTGAGAACGGATTGAAGTACCATTCGTCAAAAGATAACATCCGGAAGTTACGAGAAGCATCCGATACGATCTGCTTAAAGCACGGTTTCTCTGTCGTGAAACCGAAAGAACAGAAGAAAACGAAAGACATAGGAACGAGAGAATACCGTGTAGCGTGCAAGTCATCAAGCTGGAAGATGAATCTTATTGTTGCGATCGAAGCCGGAATGCGGAAGGCAAAAACGAAAGATGAGTTTCTGGAGTTTATGAAGAAGCGCGGATATGAAGTGAACTGGACAGACACAAGAAAATATATCACCTACACCACCCCGAATGGGTACCGGTGCAGGGACATAAGACTACATGAAGATAAATTTCTGAAGGAGGCAATGGAAAATGAATTCAGAATCAGACAAAAGATTTCAAGAGGCGAAGCGTATAGCGGAGCAGAACTTCGTTGCAGCGGAGAAGCCGACACCATGCGTTACGATCACGGAAGCAAACTGGAAAGCGATGATCCTTACGATGAAGGCACAGGCCGAAATGATAGAGCAGATGAGATTGACCGTGAAGGATATCCCTTCGAAAGAGGAAATGGTTTCGTTTATAAACCAGGCGAAAGATATTCACCTGAGCTACGAACAACTGTGGAAGGACGAACTACGGGATCGGGAAAAGACATGGAAGGAAGAACTGGAATCCCAAGCGAAGAACTGGCAGGAGGATATGACGAAACAGGTTGGGAATCTGAACGGGCAATATGCTTCAGCGCTGGAGAAGACGAGGACGGAATTTCAGAAACAGATGCAGGAGAATACGGAGAAGTTGTATCACCGGATACTGACTCCGTGTCTGCTTACGACATTGCTTGCAACAGTGCTTACCTTGCTGCGGATATTATGAGCATATTTGGTTCGCGTCCTAAGGAAGGTGAAACACCGCATACTTGTCCGGTAAGAGAACGGAAGAACAGACAGAAGGATGACCGGGATGGTCCTGTTATGAGTATGTGAAAAGGTTAAATCTGTTAGGAGTCGGAATCGCAAGATACCGACTCCTTATAATATTGTAAACATTATTAGTTGTTCTCTTGACAAGATTTATCACGTGTTCTTTCATAGAAATAGGAAGATACGAGCAGTGAAGAGGTGGATATGTTTCGGATAGCGCTTTGTGATGACAAAAAAGATTTCCTAAAACAGGAATATACTATGGCGAAAGACTATCTTACCTCAAAAGGAGAACTCTGTGATATCAAGATGTTTACATCTGGATCAGCTCTTATTTCTGAGAATGCGATTAACTCTTACGATCTTATACTCCTCGACTATGACATGTATGGGATGAATGGTTTTGAAACGGCAACGCGTATTCGTGAGCAATCGGAGACTGTAAGTATCGCCTTCGTCACGGGTTTCTACCAATTCTCCCGAGCGGCATATCGATTTGATGCGATTCGATATCTTGTCAAGGATGAACCAACATTTGAAGAGGAATTCCAGGATTGTATTGACAAGGCGATACGAATCTATAAATCCAGGCCAGATAATCGCAGACAATTCGATTTTGTGGAACGAACAATGGTAGTCGATTTAGATAAGATTGTATACATATTGGTTCGCAAGCATTATTTGGAGTTTAATATATGGGAAGGCAACAAAATGAAAACGTATCGAATGAGAGAAGCGATGCAAAACATATATGAAAAAGTGAGAGATACACAACTCTTTTCTTTGGCGAAGTCGGGTCTATTAATAAATTTGAAATATGTGGAAAGTATTGATAGAAAAGGAAACGTAATCGTTTCTACAAATGTGGGAAAACAGAAATATCAATTATCTGATCTTAAGAAGACTCAGTTTATATCTGACTATATGCGATACAGAGGAGGCGGAATATGATGCTGTTCTTGTTTGATTGTGTAAACACAGCTGTATTTGTGATTCTGGCAAGAGTCTTTTTGGAATTGTTTCTGCATCCGAGACAAATCAGTCGCACGCGTAGAATACTGATCACAATTGCCTGGATTCTTATAGAGATTCTTATCGTCAATATCTTTGACGATATCTTTATCGCAAAAGCGTTGATGACAATTGGATGTACAGTGTTGGCATCCTTCAGTTTATTCTCTGATGGCAGAGTAAAGAAGATTGTTCTTTCCGTTATTCATTATGGATTGGTTGCTGCTGTAGAGATACCTGTATATTTAATAGCTATTCAATTGACATCTTATGTTCAGATAAATGATGTAAAGGATAACCTTATCAATGTGTTTGGTGGAGTAATTAGTGCCATAGCACTCATCATAGTGTTTTTGATAATAAGACTCTTTCTGAAAAAAGAAGAGCCATCGATGCTTTTGGGAGTAGAATTAGCAAAGTACCTCGCATTCCCGATTGCTTCTATAAGTATGATAGCTGCTTTTGCGTACTTCGGTCGTAACCGCGAAGTGTCTACCCAGGAAATACATTTTTTGACTTTTATTTCTATAGTTTTTCTTTGGTCGAATGTATATATGTATTGGATTTTGAAGACAGATGTTGCTAACAAGATATTGAAGGAAAAGAGTACATTGACAGAAGCTCATGCGAGGGAGCTTACCGATCTATATGAACAAATAAGAGAGGAGCATAAGGCGATAGCCGGAATAGAGCACGAGTATAAGAATCACATGACCATTATATCTTCTCTTGCAGCATCAAGGAAAATAGAAGAACTAAACGAATACCTTTCGGAGATGAAAGAATCAGCAACTACAGTTGATGTTATTGATACAGGTAACGCAGTATGCTCAGCTTTATTCAACGCTAAGTATGCAGAAGCCGCCCGAAAAGGGATACGAGTTAGATTCGATATTAGTAATCTTGAAGACTTGGCAATTAAAGATGAAGAAATGGTGATCATTCTTTCAAATCTGTTCAACAATGCCATCGAAGCGTGCGAGAAATGTCAATCGAAGAAGATTATTGAATTAAAGATTGATTACAGCAGCGATGTATTGTTCATTGCATTTGCAAATACTTACAATGGAAAGACAATTGATAGGGATAAACCTCAAAAGGAAGGAAAAGATGCATCTTTGATGCATGGACATGGCTTATCAAATATTCGCCAAATAGTTGATTCATATGGCGGCCAAATTGATATTATTCAAAACGACCGATTTACGGTACGATTGGTCATTCCCTGTGGCGAGGAAAAATAAAAAGACGAATTTACGGCCAAAAAAGACGGTTTTATGCCAGACCTATTGATATTCCCTTTTCCTTCTGTTATCTGTGAGGTAACAACGTGATGGAGATATTTCAAAGGAGGGGCTAAAAGATGAGAAAAAGATTTGGTGTAAAGAAAACTGTTATACTATTGATATTGTTGATGACACTTCTGAGTAATAGTGTTTCGTTTGTTTATGCGTATCCTTATAGTGGCACATCTAATCAAAAGAGTGCCTGCAATGAAATGCGGAATATGGCGATAATTTATTGGCGTCCAGCGATGGGTGTTACAATTGGTGGTCAGTCTTATAATATGAATACTACATATCGTGGAATCCCGTATACCCAGGCGACTAATGTTACTTATCAGCAGTTTGTAAATAATGGAACTGATGGTCCAACTTATTTCATATACTCGGGAAGTTCGGGAAATGACTGTTCTACAGCAGTTGCGCTTGCATGGAAGACTTGTTTTTCTAGTATAGATTATGCTGGAATATGGACTGGGGATTTTCTATCTTGTGCTCAATACGGATCTAATTCAACATACCACATGAGCACAGTTGGTGGGTATGCCATGGGATCTGGCTATTCTTCGACAAAAACATATTGTCTTGATAAGGGATACTCAACTATTTCTGGTTATTATGCCAGTTTGCAGCCTGGGGATTCTTGTTTTCGTTATTTTACAAATTCGAGCGGAACTCTGAAAAAGCATGCAATATTAGTTGTTGCAAAAGAGACCAGAAGTGGAGTTCCAGGAATAGTTTATATTGATCAAATCGGAAGGGGATATGGTGATAACAATTATACAACTTGGCACTATGAAAAATGGATATCTTATTCAGACTTGTATAATAGTTATTATCTGCCAGTATATTGTACTAGCGTGCGGTGATTCCATATGAAAAACAGGTGTATCTGTTTTCTTTTGTTAGCAATTGGTCTCATTATGGCATCATTTACTGGATGTCGTAATGAGATTTTGCTTCCAGAAAGCAGTGTTAATGAAGATGTTTGTATATCTTGCGCTTCAAATCTATCTTCTGATTACTACGTATGTAAGGATTTAGATGTCTCAATTAATGAGATAAAGGAAGATCCTACGGTATTTTGTGGGTCCTTTTCAGACGAGAACATATGGGTACTTCTTCAAGCAGATGATTCATATTATTTAAATCAATATGATTACAACGGGAATAAGAAAAGAAGCACTTTGCTCCAATTGCCGGATTATTTACCTTATGAAAATTATATGTTTACAGAAAATAATAATATTTTCATAGTAAGTAGCAGTTTTAGATCCTTTGATATCATTTGTGTTGATAGTGCGGATTTCTCGTACAAACAAATAGTACATGATACGAGTCAGGGAAAGGTGTCGTTTACAGATATTGTGGGAAAAAAGAATGATACGGTATATGTGTTGTTAAGTGATGATAATGCCGAAAAGGTAATTATCCGTGGGTACAATTTACATGATGGTAAATGCACAATGGAGGTTTTTACTGATTATCTCACAGAAGGTGTTATTTTGTCCGATGAATACCTATATGCAGTTATATCTCAAACATCTGAAGATTCATATGATACAATTAAAATTTCTGCGGAAGGAAGAGAGGTAGAGACTGTATCTGTTCAAATGCCTGAAAAATGGAGAAAACCTGTATATCAGAATGAAACGCAATATCTAGAAAACGAAAAAGGATTATGGTACTTGGATTCGTCATTGAATACGTGGATGAATATATTGAATTATTCACAGACTGATATGGATCAAACATCTGGAGCTTCTTATGAAACCTATGTTGTTTCTCCCAATAAGGAAAGGATACTATTTCATGGTCATGATACTTCGAAAGTGAGCGTGCTTTTTCCTGGTAATAATCCAAACGAAGGGAAAAAGGCAATCGTTGTTGCAGGTATTGGTATTCCAGATGATATAGTATGGGCAATTCAGGAATATAATAGAACCGATGGGCAATGCCATATTGAAATACAACATCTTGAAGAAATAATCAACAAGGATGATTACCTTAGTGCGGAAGGTTGGATTGATATTCAGGCGTACAATAATGCTGTTACCGACTACTTGTGGAAAAAAATAGATAGTGGAGAAGGACCGGATATAGTTATACGATCTTTCTCGGATGCGAGTCTTCTTGGAACTAAGTATTTCGAGTATGGAGGGTTATATACTGATTTGGCTCCATATTGGAATAATATGAATATTAAATGGAGAGAACAGTATATATCAAATGTAATGGAATCGATGATGATAGATAATCAGTTTTACGCGATTCCTCTAAGTTTTCAAGTTTGTTCGTCATCTGCGGATAACAGTTGTGGTATGGGTGCGGATGGGACGTATTTCTCTTGGCGAAAATATATGGGTGAAAGCTCGCAGGGTGAAGCACTTTATTATATGACAAATCAGGCTTTTCTGCGCGAGAGTTTGAGTTATGACTTGGATTCGTTTGTTAACTATGATGAAGAAAGAACAAATTTTGATAGTGCGGAATTTCGAGCACTGCTTGAATTGTCATCAGAATATTGTTTGTCTCAGCAGGAATGGAATGATTTAAAAGAAAGATCTACTGTACTCAAATTAGATACTTATAACGCAAGTGATGTACGTAGAGTATTATCTAAACAAACGAATGATAACAGTTACAAATTCGGACGAATAACTGCTGACGGCGCCCAGGATGTTATACGGCCAGAAACGATGGTTTCCATCACCTCAAAGTGTAAAGAGATGGAGTGCGCTTGGAATTTTATCCAGTATTTACTATCCTCAGAGGTTCAAGAGTATCAGTTACGAAAAGAACACCCAGTACTTGGGCACTTCCCTGTAAGATGGGATTCTGTAGATTTTTTACTAGAATTCTATGAATATCCCGAACTTCACGAAGACTTTTGGCGGGAGGAATATAATTCAGAAGGTGACTATGATGAAAACTGGACAGTTGAATCTGTGCAGTCTATTTCATCGGAAGATGTTTCTTGTTTCAAGCACTGGATCTCTTCAATCGAATCTGTCTATTATCCGGATATTGAAATAATAGACCTTGTTGTAGAAGAGGCACTAGCATATTACTCTGGACAGAGAAGTGAAGATGATGTAATCAACACGATTAGTAATCGAGTTCAAACTGTTTTGGACGAGAGAGGATAAAGAAATAGTTGAAATAGTACGCTAGCGCATGAATTCTTTTCCCTTACAGAATCGCGAGATTAAATTGTCAATGCAAACTGCGCACTTTCAAAACGACCGATTTACGGTACGATTGGTCATTCCCTGTAGGGAGACAACGTAAAAAAGACGAATTTACGGCCAAAAAAGACGGATTTATGCCAGACCCATTGAAGTGACCTCTCCCGTCTGCTATTTCTAAAGATAGCAACATGGTGGAGGCATAAGATGGTAGTCGAGAATGCGAGCAACAAGATAGTCAGCAGAATGATCGCTAATGATGTCATTGGTGATGATGAACGTGCAATCTATTCTTACCACATCCAGGTCATGCTGGAATCTGTTGTTGGACATGCAATTCTTTTGTTAATCGCCGCTATGTCCGGTCATTTTGTGGAGATACTTCTGTTTCTTCTCTCTTTTGGTATTCTGAGGGGATCCACAAGTGGGTATCACTGTAAAACAAGTGTAGGCTGCTTTGTATTAAGCTCTTTAGCATGTGCCTTTGTAGTGCTACTGAAAGACCTCGCCCTAAGATATATTTTATATTGTCAGGGGGGGTTGATAATTTCGATGATAATTATCTTTCTTGTTGGCGCTATAAACCACCCGAATATGGGATGGTCTGATGAGGAACTGAAAGCTGCGAGGAGATCTTCGCGAATAAAAGACCTCATATTGTTTCTCCTTCTTTTCATACTGGATTATCTGGGGATAGAGAAGACATATTTGTATTGTTTCGGAATGGGAATAGTACAGTGTTCGATATCTCTGGTGATAGTAAATCTAAAAGGGAAAGGAGGGAAAGACGATGAAGAAGAATGTTGAGAAGAAGTTGCTTACTGTCGTAAAAGATGTAGTTGCAGCTAAAGAGAAGAAGTACGAAGAAAATTACTATCGCTCACCGGTTATTTTCCATCAGCCGAAGAGACCGGCAAAGTGAGCAACTATTATGGAGGTGCAGACCAATGGGAGAGTGGAAATGTTGACGATGGGGAAATAACACCATCTTCGAATATCATTTGTGCAGATTCAGATCGTTAACATGTAATCAGCATCATTGAAGGGAGACAAAAAGTATGAAAGAAAAGATAGTAGTAGCAATATTTGCAATAGTATTGGCTTTTTCTGGACTAGTCGGTTTTTCGACCGCAGTTAATGCTGGGAACACAACAGATACAAGTTTCCAGTTTTACAACACTAACGATATTGGTTACACTGAAGGTCGCAATAAAGAAAATTCGACAAAAGTGTACATACATCCAACATCTGGTCCTGCTCTGCAGTACACGGTACAAGGAAATAACAGTGTTGGATGGCAGAATAGGTCTAGTAGTCACATCATATATAACGGAGATAAAGCAAGTTTTACAAACTATGTTTATGAGAATGGTGAGACACAGGCTAGACTTTGTATGGAGAGAACACAGACTGCTTACCAATACACATATGGTGTATGGAGTCCAGACTCAACCAAGAATTATACAGTTTACTATTAATGGGTTATGTGGGATATTTTAAGTGAATTATTCACTTAAAATATCCCGTTTTCTCTGATGGAGTGACATATGAAGAAGAAAGTTCTACCATTCGTCATTATCATATCTGCGTTCACTGTTATCGTAAGCGTGATGATCATTGAAAAAAACAATAAGACTCCTGTGGAGAGATATCTCGATACTTCTCAAACTGTAGAAAACAGTATCAATGAACCATCTGCGGAATTGTATGTTTCTATAACGACCGATGATTCGAGTATAGTATCAGAAGTGGAAGATACGAGAAGCGAGAGAGTATCATGTACTATCTTAAATACGACCCATACCGTGCAGTATGAGTTTTTATTGTATGAAATTATCGATGATGTAGATATTGCAAGCCAAATGAAGTATGCAGGTGATTACTTTTATAGTGGCACTCTTCCGGATCCCGATTATCTGGTAGAGTATACCGACTATCCAGCTATGAGAAAGGATTATCCAGAGGTTGATGAATATATCAGTAGTAATGGAGAGAAGGGTATGACGGCAGCGGAGTATCAGGCATTTTTGAATCAGCATCTTGATGAATACACTACTAGTTTCCACCCCAAAACAAAATACCTCTTTCTGAAATGCAGGATTTCGAATGTGAGTAACGGTTCAGTTATCGAGTATATTAATGATCTTCGGATTATAATGATGAACGAAGGTAATATAATCGGGATACCAACGGAGTTCAATTGCTATTTTGATCATTCTCAGAATACTACGGGCGATGAAAGAATACACAACTATCTCCAATACAAATTTGAGCCGGGTGAGACCATAGAATGTGTGATAGGATGTGCAATAAGAGAAGATCCCAGATTCGAGATGGACTTATCAAAAGAGTATTCATATTATATTGGTTTTCTTCCAATAGGGCTAGATAATTTGAATCAACTTAATCCGTCTATAGATGAAGGGTTTGTACTGCTGGATTCTTTGCAAAAGGAAGCATAGAGATGAAGAAGCTTATGACAGCCATAGTTTTGTGCGTATTAGTCTTCTGGACAGGGAGAATATATAGCATAAACAGAAAACCACAGATGGTAACGTATTATATCATTGGTGACATAATCGATTGTGGAGATCTAGAGTTGAGTTTTGTGGAATCTCACCTCGATAATCCAGAAGAGTTTGAAAAACGATTTGCAATTGATGGATTTAGTAACATAGACGGCGATTTCAAGATGATTTCCATATGCATAGATGTTACCAACAAGTCCGATAATGACATCGGCTGGGAAGAAGTATTCGAGTTTATAGAATGTGGATTTGAGAGCCCGGTGTGGGCGAGTTCGATTGATCCGATGGTAGGTGCACTGGTAAATGTATTTCAAAGTGAAACTCTGAATCCAGGAACAACCCAGAGTATCTGGTTTTTTACAGAAGTGAACAAAAGCAATTTCCGTGCAAAATCGTGGGAAAATGTAGACGAGTATCAATATGTATATGTACTGACGCTAGTTCCACATAAAATTGCAGTGAGGCTTGTGGTATGAGAATAATCAAGTTTGAATTGTACCGAGCTTTTCGTAGTCGAACTTTTTTAATCAGTCTGATTATCGGCATCGTTATTTGCTTGTTAGATTTGATTACCTATTGTGGGCAATTTGGTTTGGATGGTCAAAGGTTCTTAGTTCAGGCATGGATAGGGACAGACTATCAATTCGCATATAACGAGATGTTTTACATAATACTTCCAATTATAGCCTGTCTTCCGTATGGAGGGTCACTCTATACAGATATGAAGACAGGATACGAAAAAAATATTTGCATAAAATCCTCTAGGTCTCAATATGCTCTTGCAAAAGGAATCGCAGTGTTTTTAACCGCATTTGTGAGTGTTGCATTACCACTTGCGTTGAATTTGTTTGTGGCTGCCGGTTTTTTTCCCAATTTTGTTCCCGAGAGATTGGAATTTATGAGTATAGGATTACGGGACATCCAAATGTTTACTCTGATTTACAGTTATCACCCGGCTGTTTACTGTGTGATATATATTCTTATTGATGCCTTGTTTGCCGGGGCAATTGCTTTAACATCATTAAGCATAGCTCGATTGGTTAAGAGCCACTTTACCGCGGTGGTAACACCTATGGTGATATACATTATTTCAAGCATGCTTTTGGAGGGTAATCAGAACAGTAATTGGTCGGTTCTAGGTATGATGAATCCAAGACAGTACCTAACCACAAGATGGTACCAGATGTTGATAGTTTATCTGGTTATTTTTGCAGTCAATAGCACAATAATATGGATTACATCAAGAAAGAGAGATGTCTTATGAGTGAAATCAAGATAGAAGGATTGTGTAAGAAGATAAAGGGGGCGGTAATACTTGATCATATTTCAATGACGTTGACTTCAGGTAAGATATATGGGTTTAAAGGAAAAAACGGGTCAGGGAAGACCATGCTTATGCGCGCAGTATCCGGTCTTCTTATTCCCGATGAAGGTACTGTTGTGATTAACGGTAAAACACTTCATAAAGACATCCCGTTTCCAGAAAGCATCGGAATTCTGATTGAGAATCCATCGTTTCTTTCACAATACACTGGGTACAAGAATTTGAAGATGCTTTCCAGTTTAACCGGACAGATAACTGATGAGGATATAAAACTGGCATTGATCCGCGTTGGATTGGATCCCTCAGACAAAAGAGTTTTCAGAAAGTACTCCCTTGGCATGAAAGAAAAACTTGGAATTGCAAACGCAATAATGGGCGAACCGGATATCATTATCCTAGATGAGCCCATCAATGCTTTGGATGAGGAAAGCGTCCGTAAAATCAAAGATATATTGCTTGAAATCAGAGATAAGGGAAAGCTAATCATTATTGCATGCCATGACAGAGAAGAACTGGAATTCTTGAGCGATGTGATATTTGAAATTCAAGATGGAAGAGTAGTTGACAGAAAGGAAATATCAAATGAAGACATATAGATTCCTAAAACGCGATATTCGATTGGGAATCATGAACCGATCATATCTGTTAATTGTTGCGGCCATATTCTCTTTTGTTATGGTTCAGAACTGTTCAGATGCTATCCATTCACTAAAGGAGATTAAGTGGATGTGGTCGAACGGAACAGTAATGGATTATTTTTTGTTTTCTGTCCAAGGAAAGGCTTTTTACCGATTTGATCCCAAACAGAGTTTCCAACTGCCAATACTGTGGTTTGTTTTTCAAATCGGAATTTCATATTTTATTGCTTATTATGCAGAAAAGGATTATACCGATAACGGTGTTAATGCTATTCTTGCAGGGAGATCCCGATCCTCATGGTGGATTTCCAAAATCATATGGTGCATCCTTTCAGTTGTATTGTACTATTTTGTTGCATTTATATCGAATACTTTGCTGGCGCTGTACCATGGTGCAACTTTATCATTAAATGTATCCTCGGACTTCTTTCAAGCACAATTTGGTTATAACATGAGATTTGTCACTCGTGGAGATTTTATATTGATAGGTGTTATTGTTCCCATAGCTGTAACAATAGCAATCTGTCTCGTACAGCTCTTGCTCAGTTTTATCATCTCTCCTGTAACAAGTTTTGCACTTATTTGTGGTATATATGTCCTTTCTGCATACTACACAGCATGGTTTCTTCCCGGGAGTTTTACGATGTGGCTTAGAAGCTCGTATTTTGATGAGAATGGGCTCAATCCGCTAAGCGGGTTGGTAATAGCCGCTTTTTTGTCAATAAGTGTTTGTGTTATAGGCAGGGAGTATTTTGTGAGCAGAGATATTATTTGAATGAGAGGAGTTAGTATGGCACAATGTACAGCACCCATAAATGGACATCGGACAGAAAGTGGAAGGGCGAATTGTCCTGTATGTGGAAACAGATCAGGTGGTTATCGCTATTCAGGGATTCCCTATGAAAGAAATAACCACTGTTTTCCCAGTAGTATTTCTAGCGGTCAATTGCACCGAAGAGCACGCTGGTCGCCTGCAAATTCAACTTTGGTATACTCACTTTCGGATATTAGAACACTAACGCCTGTCCGTGAAAACATCGAGAAACGCGCTAAACAAATGAATGAAGCGAAAGATGTTTTCTTATGTCATGCCTGGGATGATCGGAAAGGTATGGCTATGGAAATATGTAACAAATTGGAGGCGAAAGGGGTAACAGTTTGGTTCAGTGAAAAAGATGTTGCTTTAGGAGCACCGCTTTTGCGGGAGATTGATAAGGGTTTGGCGAATGCATATATGGGCATTGTGCTGGTAACACCGGCATTTATAGAACGCATCAAAAATGGTGGTGTTGCCGATAAAGAACTGTCAGCACTTCTTGCCAGAGATCTTCTGATTCCGATAGTGCATAACACATCATTTGAAGCACTACGCAATGTGAGTCCGCTACTTGGGTCGCGGAGTGGATTAAGCACAAGCGAAGAATCAATAGACATTATCGTTTCCAAGATTGCTGAATTGGTCAAGATAGAGTATTAATTTGTGTTAATGCTTTAAAGCGCAAACTTTTGCGCTTTAAAGTTGAAGTTAAAGCGCAAAAGTGCTACAATGACGAAAAAGGACAAGAGGTTTCGTCATGAGAGATATTGATACTATAGCGAGAGATAATGAAAACCAAGTCGTTGAGTGGAAAGAATCTTGGCAGGACAAGTATTTGGAATGGATCTGTGGATATGCTAATGCCCAGGGCGGAACACTTTTCATTGGTATTAATGATGATGGCGATGTCGTAGGGCTGGATGCTAAAACAGTGAAGAAACTGTTGGAAGACATCCCTAATAAGATCACAGCCGCTTTTGGAATAACATGCGATGTTAACCAAGAGACAAGAAATAGGAAAAAGTATATTCAGATCGTAGTGAAGAAGGCAAGAATGCCGATAAATCTTCATGGACGGTATTATTATCGGACCGGAAGCGTGAAAAAGGAAATAACGGGTTTTGAACTGACCGAATACATTATAAAGGCCACGGGATCGTCTTTTGATGCCATGATTTCCGATATTGAACGCAAAAAACTTACTTTTGATGCATTTGAGAAAAAGTATGTTAAGGCTACGCAAAAAGAACTTGACTTGGATAATGACCTTGTAAGTTTTAAGTTTATGCTGGAAGATGGCCAAATGACAAATGCAGGAGTGCTTTTTGCGGATCAATGGAGTATTCATCATTCAAGAGTGTTCTGTACAAGGTGGAATGGCTTAGAGAAAGCGGGTTCAATTCAGGATGCGCTTGATGATTCTGAGTTTACAGGAAGTCTGGTCGATCTTTTTGACAAATCGATGGCTTTTATCAAAGGCAATACCCGAAGAGGATGGAGAAAAGAGAAAGACCAGCGGATCGAATTGCCGGATTATCCGGAAAGAGCTTTGGAAGAAGGATTGGTCAATGCGCTGATACACAGAAGTTACCTTCAGACTGGTGTGCATAGCCAGGTAGATATATATGATGACCGTCTGGTAATAACAAATCCGGGTGGAATGTATGATGGATCAGAAGTGCAAAACCTTGATCTGCGGCACGTGCCATCTAAGCTGAGGAATCCGATACTGGCTGATATGTTTGGTCGTCTTCGACTAATGGAGCGCCGAGGCAGCGGTTTTAAGAAGATATTGGATGCTTATGAGCAGCAGGAGCGTTATACGGAAGAACTTCGACCAGAGTTCTATACAGACGGTTACAACTTCTTCCTGACATTGTGGAATTTGAACTATGCATATTTTAAAGCGCAAAATAAAGCGCAAAATAAAGCGCAAAATGATGCCGGAACACTGTCAGATCGTGAATACCTATTGCTATTACTGCGCGAAAACCCATCCGTAACACAAGCGGAACTGGCCTCTGTAATGGATGTCTCTCGGAGATCCGTACAGATGTTGATGAAAGAACTGACCGAAGAGGGCGTTATAGAGAGAATCGGATCCAAAAAGGTTGGGTCGTGGATAGTGAAAAACTAGAATGACAATCATTCTTTCTCGAGTATCAGGAGGGAAGAATAAACGAGTTGAAGTGTTCAACCAGAAATGAGGGGAAAATGAGTGAATATGCAGACATTCAAATAGACCGACTATCTTTATATTGGTTTAGAAACTATTTAGATAGTGATATTGTTGGAATCCTTTTTTCAGAAAAGGATTATACTGAAATACCGAACTATATAGTTGATCCTGATGACGATGAGTGTGAACCAATTACAAAATACGAATATGTGACTACCGTACAAAAGGCAAAGGAGCGTTTAGATGCACTTGGATATGGTCTGGCAAAAATGGAGTCAGTATTCAACGAAAGGGTGCATGATGTAATAGATTACGATCCTTTTCTGTCTCATTTGAATGTTAATTTCGATGACTGGGAGGAAAAAGCGCGTGAACGAATTGACAAATATATAACTTTTACAAAATGGACTAATTCGATAAAAAAGATAATAAAATACGAGTTAACTAACGGAAATCTAGACGAGTTTCAGAAAAATACACAATTACAATTGTCTACCGAAAGCGATAAGGTAATTTACTATGCATTAACGAACAGGGACCGAGAATCATATTACGCACTTGATACGAACATAATGCCAATAGGTTTCATATTTCGACTTCTGTTAGAGTGTTGCGATAGAAATCAAATAATAACACTTGATTTCACTAATCTTGTGTATTGGGATGTAGATTGTATTTCGCGGGCGTTGGATGCGACAAAGCAAATTGAAAAGACTATTGTGTTAGTTGAGGGGACTAGTGATAAAGATATGTTGGAATTTGCGATAAAAATGCTCTATCCACATCTTTCTGATTTATACTATTTTATGGATTTTTCTGATGGCCATGGGAATAAGAGAAGTGGAGGAGCTTCGGAACTGTCAAAATGTATGGAAATGTTTTATTATTCAAAACTCAAAGCTAAATTTATAGCTGTTTTTGATAATGATGCAGAGGGATATCTAAATATGACAAGACTTCAGAAACGTGTGAATAGATGGCCAGACAATTTTCGGATTATGTGTTATCCACAGCTTAAAGAGTTTGCGTCGTATCCTACCCTGGCACCGAATGGCAAAATAATGAATGATAACATAAACAAAAAGGCTTGCTCGATTGAATTATATTTACCAGACTATATTATCTCGGAAGAAGATGATTTCTATCCAATTGAATGGGAAGCGAGAAAGAAAATCGAGATATCAGAAGGACAAGCAGAGTTTTTGTATCAAGGCGTGATTTCAAACAAAGAAACTATTAAGGATAGGTTCCATGAATTGCGGAAAAAGACAGAAGCAGGAAATAGTAAGTTTGTGGCTGAAGAATGGCATAAGATGTGTTATGTACTGAAGGATATTATTTTTGCTTTTACTTAATTGTTTTGGTGTCATATGAGATTGACTCATCAAGGGATTATTCTGGGAAACAGAATGAAGCGATGAGTGTGTGAATAATATGTAGCAAGATATTCATAAGTTGACCACAGTTTTGACCACAATTGTGGTCATCAATAATGGAATAGTTGGACTGACTGATACAAAAAGAGGCTGTTTTACATACCAAAAGGGCCTATTTTTGTTGTAATTGGCGAGAAATGACGGAATCATCGTAATTCGAATCCCACCGGCTCCGCCAAATTTCAGATCCTGAAAGCTTGATATATAAGGCTTTCAGGATTTTCTTTTGCTTAAAACACCGTGTTTGACGACAGTTTTGACGACAATTACGATGCATATTCATGGATTCTACGAGACTTCTTGGATGTATTTTTCCATGTTTTCTGCAGACTTCATTTGCATCTTTCTTGAAACATGTCCGTAGACATCGAGCGTGAAACTTGCTGTAGCATGTCCCAGATTGCTCTGAACAGTCTTGATATCATCGCCGCTTTCAATCGATGCAACAGCATAGGAGTGGCGCAAATCATGGTATCGTGTACTAGGCAAACCAATTGAAGCAGCTACTTTTTTGAAAGCTTTGTAGATAGCGTTTTGTTTCAAGTGTTCTCCCAGTTCATTAGTGAACACAAGATTCCACGCATTGTCCCAAGCACCTGATGCTTCCTCCGACCATTCTTTCTGAAGCACACTTTGTTTCTTCAAAACGGTCATGACAGAACTGTTCAAGATTCTTCGTCTTGTTTCGATTGATTCAAACTCGTATTCGTTTTCCCGACGAATGATCGGACCGGTATGGACACAGTGATTAGGGAACCCTCGATTGGCAAGATCCGTATTCAACTTGGCTATAGGGGCGGATATATCGATGGCTTGATCATGAAACACCATAGTGATGATGTAATATGGTGAGCGATAATCATACGGTCCAAAATCGCCGCTCTCATCGATAAAGATGCTTAATTCGCTCACAAAAACCTCCGAAAATAATAATAGCGGGGAACATCCCCGCTCTCGATGGACCCGGGTCTTGCGACCAGCCCCAATCAGTTTCCTGATCTTAAGACAATTATATCGACGCTCAACGCTGGTGTCAATCTACAGTTTTACATGAGAAATATATGCACTAAGCTTATTTCAAGTGAAGAAGTGTAGTCTTTTTGCCCATAGTGTAAAAGCATAGTTTTTTGCAGATCTCCCCCATGGAAATAACATCTTCACTTCTACACTACGCCTGAGATTTCAATGGTTTCTCAAAATGTCAAATCTACACTCGTGAAGAATTCACATCTGCACCCAGTGTAGAACTCCAATTTTACTTTTCTTTTCAACCAAGTAAACGGCGAAGCCGACTATTTGAAAAAGAGACTCTCTTCCAATCCCCATTCCCTTAACTTGTTAAGGGCGCACTTATATGTGGGCGAAGCCCACATCCAAGCGCGCTCTCCGAGGGGGCTTATGCAGTCGGCACCAAAGGACTTTGTCCTTGTGGAATCCTACAAGGACGCTTCTCTGTGATAACAACCTGTTTTTTGTGAATAGGGAAGCGTTGTAATTCGTTGCCATTGATTGTGAAAGATGTGCTTTATCAATGCGATATTTTATTTCCCGAGAGGATCTTCAGACAAATCATAAAAAACTCTTTCAAAAACATCATACCTCCTTGACCAGGATAGACTATCATGATAGTATAGACTATGACAATAGTCTGGAGGTGCAATAATGAAAGATCACTTGTTTGATAGCGAAGCAAAAATAATGGAACAAGAATCTATAGCTTGTTAGCAGGTTTTCACTATTCTGGCAAATGCTTTTCCGTACCATCAAGTGTCTTTCCTGATCAGAAAGAATAAAAATCCACACAAAAAGCTTCTCTGGCGTCTTCCGGATAATTAGCATACCTTACGTGGAATTCATCATAGTTGAAGGGACTATACTGAGGATCACGGGATACGTAAGTAAAAAGATAGGTAAAAAGCACGATATGTTCCCATGTGGCTTGCGTTTCTTCTTTAAGGGATATTCTATACCGGTAGGGCGCTGCACTATCGTCGGAGGGATAGTAGTGCCAATCTACATTATTGGTCTGGCTGTGAAATCCGGGATCAAAAGGATAATAATTCTTATCCGGATCTTTTGCCCAAACAAAACTATAAAGCCCGCCAGCCACGATGTTGCCAAGGTTGCGGTAAGTATTATCATTTCCATAATTTATATCTATTCGTACCCACATATCATTGTTTTCATAATAGAAGTAGTCGTCCTTTTCTTTCCAGCCATAGTCTGAAGCGAGTTTTCGCATATCAAATGATTTGCCGTCTTTACTCTCACTGATATAATCTTCTATCTTTACGGGGAGTACGATTACAAGAGGGGAGGGCTGATCCTCGAATAGTGTATAGGAGAAGGGAAGCTGCTCCGAAGTGGATGACGGGACAACGCCATATTTATCTGCGGTCGCGTTGGGGCCAGGAGTGGTTGTCGGCGGGAGAGTTGTTGTGGACGTAGTATCACAGGCGCTGACAGAGAACGAAAGGCAAAGAAGAATACTTATCAGTGCTTTCATATGTTTTGTAATCGGTCGATTAATGAACATATAAACCTCCAATAGCATTTCTGCCAACCCCACAACACAAATTAAATCTACTTTACCCCAATGGTATATGTCAATCTTTTATTCGTGCCTTGGATGAAAGGACGTAGATGATCATTCTTTTTAGCTAACGAAAATAATCCAGGTTAGGCATGGTAGAATAGAACCATATCCTGTTCCGGAGGCGTAGAAAGCATGGAAGAAAGCAGTTTTGTAACAGCGTTAAAAAACGAGTCGCTGCCGGCGCTTCAGCGAATTCCAAAGAGCGATCTTCACAACCACGCGGGAAGAGGCGGGCATATCTCCTATATCGAGAAATTTGCGAACGTAAAGATCACTCCGAATCAAAGACCATTCGAGAGTCTTTTCGAGATGAATCAATGGCTGAAAGATAATGTGAAATGCCATCTTCCCCAAGGCGCGGAAGGCTACCTGAAACAGGTGGAAGGATCTTTTGTACAGGCGGCAGCAGACAACGTAACTGTACTGGCGTTAAGCTTCTGTGTGGATGAGATACAACTTCTCGGCGGAATGGAATCCTTCAGGAATACGATAGACGGACTTCAGAAAAGATTTGCTCCTGATACGGTTCTTCTTCCGGATCTGGGCCTTGGATATTTCCCGGAAGAAGTAAACGATCTGGATGAGATCTTCTCATACAAGTGGTTTTCCGGTATAGATATCATGAACGGCGCGGGCACGTACACCATGAGTGAACTGAAGAGTATCTGCGGGAAAGCAATGGATTACGGACTGATCCTGAAGGCGCATATCGGCGAATTCGGGGAGCCCGAGGATGTATTAAGATACGCGGAAGAGCTGGGACTTGATCAGATCCAGCATGGCGTTCTTGCGGCAAAGTCGGAAAAGATCATGCGGTATCTTGCGGATAATCAAATCCAGCTCAATGTCTGCCCGACCAGTAATGTGATGCTGAAGGTAAGCGCTGACTATAAGACTCACCCGATCCATACGCTGTTCGCAAATGGGGTAAAGGTCACGATCAATACGGATGATCTTCTGATATTTAATTCCACGCTGTCAGAAGAGTATTTAAAACTGTACAAGGCAGGCATGAAAGCATCTGATCTGGAAGTGATCCGGCAAACAGGATTGCACTATTCTTAAACACTTATACCAATAGTCTAAATGATCACATTTATTCGTGCCGGATGATATGATGGATATGAGAATTGAGAAATGGAACCGGTAGAAAAACTATGGAAACACAGGATATTTATGAGATATGGAATAAGGACGGAAGCGGGGTCCTTTCGGTGGAGCCGCTGATCCTGACTGCATGTAAGGAAGGAAAAATCGGGTCGGTATTTTCTTATCCCGACGGATGTATCTATAAGACGGTGTTTACGTATCTGTGCGGAAAGCCCGAGGAGAAGTTTATCTCGGAGAACCCGGATCTGATCTATAACTCGCGCCTGGTATGCATGAGTTCGGAGTGGGAAGAGTATATCCGGAAGATGCCGGTGAAGTTCATTCTTCGAAGAGAACTCATGAAGCCTCATTCTGCTACGTCGGAAAAGGAATTGAAGCCTCTTCCGGAAGGGTACAGCATCGGTGCTTTTACGGAGGAGATATTCGAAAAGCACCCGTTTGACCACGGACGGGGATATGCGGATTTTAAGGACTTTTCCGAAAGAGCAGTAGGAGCGGTCGTGCTTTTTGACGGGCAGGTCGTGTCTGCATCGTCGAGTTTTCTGACGCTCGGAGATCACGTAGAACTGGATGTGTTTACGGAGCCGGAACACAGGGGGAAGGGACTTGCCGACCACTGTGTTTTTGAGATGCTCCGACAGAGCAGAACCAAGGGCTTTACGGTGCACTGGGATGCGCAGAATCCGATGTCATCGAAGATGGCGATCGGGCATGGATTCGTCCCGGAGACGGAGTATGCAGTCTACTGGGTAGAGAAGTAAAAGTGGTGTAGATCATGATCCTGATATTCGATTATTTTGAGACACTCCTTAACACGAAGAGCATGGATTTTAACCGTGGTCTTTATGTGTTTTGGAAAAAATACTATCAGGAGAAATGTCCGTTTGAGGACATGAAGAAATACGGCGAGGATCTTTTCCATGAGCTTCTTCTGAAGCATAAAGACGGGGAGGAATTTCCTTTCGTAAAAGTGGAACTTCCGCTTTTTGCAAAGAAGTTCGGCGGGGATAAATTGACGATGAGTGCCGAGGAAGAAGCCGATTTCCTGATGCGTTGCAATGACTTCGAATTAGATCCGGATCTGGAGAGATTCCTTAAGAAATGCAGCCAGATGAATATACCGATGTATGTTCTGTCGAACAGTGGTTTTCGAGCGGTAGCATTAATGGAAGTATTGAACCGATTCGGGATCGGAAAATACTTCCGGAACCTGTGGTCCAGCGCAGATTTCGGAAAGATCAAGCCGGATCGGGATTTCTTCGAACTGGCGATCAAAACAGCGCTAATTGAAAACCCGGACGAGGTCAGGGAGAACATAGTCTTTATCGGAGACATCTACGAAACAGATGTGTTCGGAGCGCATCACGCGGGGATCAGATCGGCGTGGCTTAACAAGAAAAGCGAAAGAGATGAGAACGGATGGGCCACATACGATCTTGCCTCTGCAAAGGGATTGTTTGAGTTAATAGATACAGGAGACAAATGGGAGGAAAAGATATGAAACACATTATTACCGTACAGCATACACAGTCCGTTCACCACACGAACGGGATGGTGGGATCCTGGACCGACTGGGATCTGACCGAGCTCGGAAAAGAGCAGGCGGACCGCATCGGAAAGAAACTGAAAGAAGAACTCTCCGGGAAGAAAGTGGTCATGTATTCTTCCGACTTAAAGCGCGCGAAGCAGACCGCAGATGAGATCGCGAAGTATCTCGGTGTGGAGATAATTCTTCGAAAAGAACTCCGGGAGAGAAATCTCGGAAAGTGCTGCGGCAAATCCGTGCAGTGGCTCCGGGAGAATATCGAGACCCCGGAAAAGACGGTCGATGACTGTCTCTTTTCCGACGGAGAGAGCCGCCGCGAATGCTGGAACAGGCTGCTGCCTTTCTATGAAGAAGTGATGGCAAGTGAAGATGAAGAGATCATCATCGTGTCCCACGGCGATCTTCTGAGCCTGTGGAATCTCATGTATATCGGACTTCCTGTCGAGGCCTTCTACGATGTAGATATCCACGGTCCGGCCGGAGGCGTTTCCCACATGACCGTTGGCGATGACGGAAAACACAGAGTAAGACACATCAACGATATGTCCTACATTCTTTAAGAAAACACAAACGAGTTCTCAAAAGGGGTATTTACATTACTACGTATACGTGGTATATTTCTAGCACGACACTACGCATACGTAGTAATGTTTGATTACCTGAAAAAAGGAGAACGATCACGTGAAAGAATTGTTTAAGATGAAATGGACCAGTGACACGGGCACCGCAGTGATTGCGGGTTTCCTGATGATTGCCCTGAGCCTTCTGATGCTCCCGTTTTCGGGAGATTCGGCCCGGGATACGATCGCATCTTTTCTGATCCGGGATGTCCTGATGATCTTCGGTCTGGGGATCATTTTCGTGTCGCTGTTTGTGGATAAGAAGGGAAAAGAGATCCTTTCGGATATCGGCTTTACTAAGAGAAAACTGAAACTGAGCCTGGTGCTGGATGTCCTTCTTGCGGGCGGACTTGCCGGGATTTTTATCAAGGACGGAATCCCGGAGGGGACTGTGTTTCTGAGCATCTCGAATCTGTATGCGGCGGTGTATATTCTGACAGCCGGGCTTTTCGAGATGCTGTTTATCTATGGTTTTCTTCGAATGAGCTTCGAAAAGGCATTCGGCATCATCCCGGCGATCCTTCTGACCAGTGCTTTTTACTCGTTTCATCACGCGGGATTCCAGCCGGAGTTCCTGCATCTTTTTCTGGTGGGACTGATGTACTGCTCCGTGTTCTATATCACCAGGAATATGCTGATCATATTTCCGTTCTTCTGGGGAGTCGGCGCACTGTGGGATGTTATAATATCTTCAGAAGCAGGAGAAGGGATCAAGAACGTGGAATCTTTCGTGTTCGCGCTGATCATCTGGCTCCTGATCGCAGGATGGTTCCTTTACCGGAAAGTTAGGAGAAAAACAAATGCTGTCGAAAACATCGATCGTGATCATGGGGATACTGACCCGAGGCGAGAAGAATGCGTATGACATTCTGAAAGTCGTTGACCAGATGAATATGAAATACTGGCTGCCTATCGGTGCGACCACACTCTATGAGACATGTATCCGCCTTCAGAAGAAGGGCTATATCGAGGACACGGGTGAGTCTGAGAATAAAGCGGTTTACTGCATCACGGATAAGGGCCGGAAAGAATTGAAGAAGTCCATCTGTGAACTATTCGAGAGAGTTGATTATGACTCCGTCTGGTTCTGTCTGGCGGTAATTTTTGCGGATGTTCTGAGTAAGAAAGAACTTAGTGAAGAGAAGAAAAAACGGCAGGCGCTTCTGGATGAATACGAAGCGGGAACTAAGGAAAACAAAAAGAAACTCATTGCTGCAAAAGCACCGTACTCCAGCATCTGTGCGATCGACCGCATGATCTACATCATTGAGATGGAGAAAGAAACACTGAAGAATATGTAATCGCGAGGAAGCGTTCTCCTCGTGGTGAAAAGTGAAACGGGGAGAAGAGAAATTGACCGAAGCGGAACTCTATAAAGAACTTGGAAGAATCACAAAAGAAGAGGATACGTGGGAAGAAAATCTTCCATACGTATCCTCACTTCTTACGCATGCATCGGTAAAGATCCGGGCAAAAGCACTCTGGATGCTCGGGGAAATGGGACTGAGATTTCCTCACCTGATAAAGGATGCTGTACCCTCAATTTACTCCCTCTGCAAAAGCACGGATCCGCTGCTTTCTGAGCGTGCGGTAAATGCGCTCGGAAGGATCGGGCGCGGGTGCTTTTCAAGCATCGAAAAGTACTGGCCGGAGCTGTTCCGTTTTGCTGAAGATGAGGATCCGAAAGTCCGGCTGAGCTTTATCTGGGCATCGGAAAACATCGCGACGAACACACCGGATATCTACGCGGATCACATGGAAGTATTTGCGAAACTTCTGCATGATAAAGACGACAAAGTCAGGATGGAATCACCGGAGATATTCCGCGTCCTCGGGAAAAGAAGACCGGAGTTCGTGATGCCTTATGTTGAGCAGTTGAGAACTATTTCAGAAACAGACAACAACCGGGTAGTCCGGATCCATAGTCTCGGCGCGATTCGGGCTACAGTTTCGAAGTAGTTGAAAGCAGCCTTTTTATAGTATGATTAAACGTGGCATGAGAAAACCATGTAAGGGGAGTAAAAATGTCATCAAGTAAAGAGTATCTGGATTATATCATGGAGCAGTTGTCGGAGCCGAAGAAAAAGGAGGCAAAATGATGTTTACAGTACTTTGCCTGGACAAGAATTGGCTGACTTCGAAAGACGCGTTTTCGATTTATGCGCCTTGTATGTATCAGCCGACATTTGATGATTTCATCGCGCAGATGGAGGCGTATTTTGCGGATCCGTCTGTGAAAATTTACGTGTGCGAAAATGACGGTGAAAAGGCCGGTATTCTGGTGCTGAAAGAAGACGGTTCTGAGGCAGAGATTTTGGGTATCGCTGTGAAAGATGACCAGCGGAAAAAGGGCCTCGGAAAAGATATGGTTTATCAGGTGATGGAATCAGAACACCTTAGGAGAATCACGGCGCAGACAGATGACGACGCGATCGGATTTTATAGAAGCAGTGGTTTTGAGGCGGAAAGAGTCGTAATAGAGTATTCGGATGGGTCAGCGGTCCGATACAACTGTGTTTTGTATAATGAAAGTAGCAAATTTGCAACTGAGGATTGATGGATGTGGAAGACTCTGTTTTGTACATTAGTTTCAGGAGGTGATCTTCAATGATATTTTCTGAAAAACTACAGATACTGAGAAAGAATAAAGGGTTCACACAGGAGGCGCTGGCGGAGAAACTTGGTGTCTCGAGGCAGGCCGTGGCGAAGTGGGAATCGGGACAGATCTACCCGGATATTTCCAATCTCATTTCCATCAGTGAACTCATGAATGTAAGCGTGGATTATCTGGTGAAAGATCAGGACTGCGCGGTCAATATCAAGGCGCAGCCGGATACGGATCTCGATGAACTGATCGCATTCCGTCTGGAGGCGAATGTGAATACCTATGCGGCCTTTAAGAATGAAGTGGATGCGACAAGGCCGGCTTCCCATGATTTCCGATATGAAAACGGCAAATACATGTACCACGATACCTATGTCGGCGGCGAAGAGTTTGCTGGGGAAGAAGCCGTTTGGAAAGATGGTGTCGCCATGTATGCGATGAACTATATGGGCCGTGTTTTAGCAGACGGATTCAGTGGAAACTTCCTGAAAGAAGCGCTTCGTGCTGCAGATGAAAAGATGCCCTATCGCGGACCGGAACTATACCAGTCCGGCGAGTATACATACAGATGCAAGGTGACCGGCGACTTCACCTGGTTTCAGGGCTACGAAGAGATCTATCAGGGAAACACGAAAGTATATGAGTGCGTGTTCCACGGCGGGCTTTTGAAGTAAGCGTTCTATCAAAAATCGTCCACCAGCGATAGACATGCTATTTCAGGTCCTTCTCCCATCTCAGTATATGTCAGATTGGCAAAGTGCAGATACATGAAGAAGAACAGGCTCACGGCAACTGCTATGTAAACAATAAACATGCCCAACAATACTCTAGTTCGGCTGGGATTCGGTGCCGTGATACTTAAGTAGAGCAGGATGATAAAAATGCCTGTGCCTGCCAACACAATATCAGCTGTAATCAAGACTTTTAGGGCATCTCCCTCGCTTAATGGTCCCTCCCCATAATTATATTAAGCGGGTTCAAAAGCTTCCGGATATCTTGCCTTTGCTTCTTCAATCGGCATGAGTTCAGGCAGCACAATGCCACTATAATGTGCAAATCTCATATCAATAAGATGAGCAGTTTTCAGATAATGCCCGAGACAGATATGTGTAGCCACAATTGCAGCCAGCAGGAGAACTGAAATACATATACAGATCTTAATGCGCTTTCGATCACTCATAATATCACCCAACTAATTGCAGTATATCTTACAAGCACAATCCTTACTCGTTTTTCTCAAACACAAGTAACTTGCCGCGTTCAAGACCGTCGAATGTGACCCCGCCCTTTTGCTGGTAATACGGGCTGTATACTTTCTCAAAATGGATCCCCTGTAGATCCTTTTCGATGTATTTAAAACCGTATCCGCTGATTTCGTCTATCAGCTTCTTGTATGTGTACTTGCATTTCTTTTTATCCTTGTCCCGGAAATTCGACAGATGGAAAGGAAGAACTGCAAGAATGCCGCCTTCCTTCAGCGTTCTTTTTGCTTCTTCTATCATCACAAAACGGTGAAGCCCGTTATATGTTTTCTCTTCTCCGTGAAACATATCCGCATAGATAACGAGATCAAAAAAGCCATTATCAAAATCCTGACGGTAGTCATCTCTGCCCACAACAGGAATAATGCAATCGATCTTCTCGTCCTTTGCTTTCCCGCTTATGTAATCCAAACACTGCTTGTTGATATCCACTGCATACACTTTGCATTTCTGATCGAAAGCATATGCCGCTGCAAAAGAATAGTTCCCTGCACCGCATCCGTAATCAAGGATAACCGGATCACTCACATGGAGGATCGAAGAGAAGATGCTTGCACCTTCCTCTTTCTCCCATTTATTTACGTCATCAAAAATGCTCATTTCAGATCTTTCTCCTCATACGGTTTATTCCAGGAACCGATCTCTATCAGATTGCCCTCGGGATCGAAAGTGTCCTCTTTTTTGCTGACATATCCTTTTTCAGAAGAATAATCTCCAACACTTCTAATATAAAAGTGAGTCCAACAACTTATGTTTTCGCTGTTTCTTTCTTTTTCAAAGGTGTTATCCATTTAGAATCCTTTGCTCTTAATCATTCGTCACTATGGCCTTACACGTTGCCCGCCAAAAGCATGGATCGACCGTGTTCCGGCTTTAACTCTTCCGCCCTGTATGCTTCCTTTCGGGATAAAAAGCTCATCTCCTGCATGAAGAATATGCTCTGCACCATTTATGGTAACAATGTATTCCCCCTCAACAACGAGCATATACTCATCATAGTCGTGAGAATGCTCCTTGGAAACCCTGTCAGCTTTATATATCCAAAAAGCCATCTGGCTTCCATCGTTAGCCGTATAATAATAGCCTTCGATATCAGGTGTATTCTGTTGTGAAGCTGGGATTATATTCTCTTCCCTAAACATAAATTCCGGAAAACTCATAATATCTTTTCGTCCTTTTATCTGAAGTTTACAGTTCACCTTCATGCCTCGATAATATGTATCAATTACCATAATCCATTTCTCGAATTGTTTTACCACATGCCACACAAATATATTCAGTATAGGATGTTCCTCCCTGAAACTGTTGTCTGGTTGCTTTTGTCTGCTTTAAGATGTGCTTGTCTTCTGCGCAGTTAGTTCGTATCGATTCCGGAATCATGGATGCCGCGTCCAGTTTCATAAATGCCGATCTGCGTTTTTCAAACGATTCTGAATCATCAAGCGCTATTTTCATATAGTCACGTTCTTCGCCACAAACGGAACAAACTTCAGCGCATCTGCCGGGTACTTCCTTGAAATCATGATCCTCATGAGTGTAGTTACATCTCTTGCAGCGGAAAGAGCATTTTCCACCAGCCGGCTGATCATCATGTTCAATAACTATTACCTTCCCACAGATCCGGCATGTCCCTTCACACATAGATTTTTTTGCACCGTCTTTTTCCGTATATACCGGCTTATATATGAAATAGTGATCCTCATCGCGGGTTTTGCCGCATTTGGTGCAGCGGCAATGATCCCAGTTGTGCTGTTCATCACGCGTCTTATTGCAGATGCGACACCTGCATCCGTTCCATGAGTGATTTAGATCTCTTGTGTTACCACATCTCGAACATGTACAGCTGTTATTCCATTTATGTCCGATAACAGAACAAATAGTACCCATATGCTTCCCTCATTTCATCAGTTTCCGCCTGGGCGTATCTAACTGATCATGCACGTATTTTTCTATTATTTCCCAATACATATAATGATGTTCAAACAAACAGTGTTTATTCGTTTTCGTATGTCTCCATCTGACCACTCAGCATGGTATAAAAGCCGAACCTTTCATAAAAGGGCTTAAGGCTTTCATCAAAAACGACCGATATCATATAAACCTTATTGGCTTTTAGATAATCAATCATTCTGTTCATCAGTTCCGAGCCTACACCTTGACCTTGATATTCAGGATGCACCATAAGATCTTGAATATACGCATCGGTAACTCCATTGGAGATACAATCTATATATCCTACCAATTTATCTTCTTCATATGCCGCAATATGATAAAAAGAAGATAATTTTGGATCACTCAATTCTTTCTCCATTCTATTCCACCCGACAGACTCTCGCAATGAAGCTAACAATGCAGAAGGGACAAATTCATTTGCTATGTATCTCATTAAGCAACCTCCGTCGGCGGACAAATCATTATTGGAACCTCAAATATGGGTCATCATTGTTTTCTTGAACTTCATTTACCGCTTTCTTCCACAGATCGAGATGCGCTTCTGATTCCATATCGCGGCATACCTTACCTATATCGTCTTCATACCCAATGGCCAGCCAGTTCTTTAGAAAACGGACACCAATTTGATACGCGTCGTTGGGAGTCGAAGACTGGTCAATTGCCTCTTTCCAATCATTTTCATATGCAATATCCATTGGTGAACCATCTTGCGCCAAAGACATCCCGCTTAATAGTGCACCCAAATAATCAGCCTGCCCGTCTTCCCAAACCAATTCAAGGTAGCGAAGAAATGTTCTGTATCCTATTTCATTTTCCATATTAACCCCAATACTGCAATTTGTAGGATCCCACTATTGCCGGCTAAATATTCTCCAATCCGATGCCGCCGACTCTCTTTCTGCAAAACACCCGCATGGCATACCGGCAACCTGTGAGATGGAAGCATCCAGTTCAAAAGCCTCAGCTAAAGCAATTACCCTGGCATCTTCTGTAAAGACATGTTCATCTCCACACATAAACTGCCAACACCCGTCCTCTTCATCATGAGAAACATACAAAATCGGTCTTTTCTCATCCAAAATATGCTTGCAAACTATGCAGGCTGTATTCGGACTATCGGCAAACGGAAATTTCTTCTTTTTCTTAAACATCATAACACCTCTTTATTGGGTCAACACATCTGTGTTTTCATACGGATAGCTGCATAGCACAGTATCTAAGTATTTTATCCCGCAAAAATACTTAGATATGGATGTGTTTTTTACTGCGCATTTATGTTCTCTGGTATTTTCTGCTTTGTTCCATGGACATACACCTTGACTCCAGTCGACATTTTCACTGACTAAATCAATATCCATGTTTGCCCCCGTTACACGCTTATAATACCATTTTCTCAATGTTTTATACTATCATATGCATCCGGACCGACCGCGATCAAAAAGAAGGCTCCCACTATTATCAGTCCCCAGTCGTTTGAGCCGTTTACCAGAACTTTATACAATCCGGCTGCAATCAAAACAATACTGAGTATGGTTGCAACGATCTTTATTATTTTTCTAATCATCTTCTTGTTCATCTCTGAAACAAATATCCTATTTTATCGAACCATATATTTCCTGAACGATAGTATCCTTATCTTTATCCGCCGTAATAGTGGTCTCGTCCAGAACATCGGAATAATCCTTTTCGACCCACCATTCCCTCATGGCCTCCTCGCCGAATTCGCTGCTCTTTGCCCGGGTCTTATGCCGCTTTAAAGTCTCTTCAAACGGGATGTCAAAATAGTAGGCATATATATTCTTCCCGAAAAGCTCCTTGGCGAGTTCAAACAGGGGCCGATACCAATCAGCAACCATTATTCCTTCCAAAATAACCGTTTCGCAATGGGTCTTTCCATATTGCAACAGTTCTTTCAGCATCGGAATCGCCGGAGTATCCGGCCCGTCACTGACCATAAGCATCTCACGTCTTATTGCATCCTGCGATATCAAAAGAGTATTGCTGCCGAATTTTCTCTGCAGTTCTTTTGCGATAGTTGTTTTTCCGCTGCCGGAATTACCTCGAAGAATTATTAATCTACACATCTGTTTCAATTCCCTTCGGTCTTCAGCCGCCGTTGACGTTTCTGATGTAATCTTCTGCGGAGATCATGGGGCGCTCGAGATCGGCGATGGTCTCGGGTGTAAGGGTCATGGAAGCGCAGTACTCTTCACCGGCTTTTTCGAAACGCGCCAGCAGGGGATCGGCGACAACAGCCGCGGCGGGGACGTTCAGCATCGGGGTCTCGGGAACGCAGACCATGTTCAGGTTGCCGAAGCAGTTTTTGCACATGAGCTTCATGGCGTCGAAGTTTCCTTCCCAGTTCGGGAAACCGCAGCCGCAGATCACGAGGGTGTGGATCTTCGAGAAATCGACCAGGGCCTTATGGCGGACGGTGCCGTCATTCATCATTTCCATATCCATCTTTACGAGCGGGATGGTGCGGTCGAGCAGTGCTTTTAGATGGGAAGGCATGCCGTAGCAGTAAAGCGGGAAGCTCCAGATGATCAGATCGGCGTCGCAGTACATGTCGAGGATCGGATTCAGATCGTCCTCGAAGACGCAGTGGCCTTTCTTCTGCTGCCAGCATCCGAAGCAGCCTCTGCACGGCGCAATGTTCTTCTCGATCACGTTGACGACATTTACTTCGTGTTCGCCGTTTCGGTTTAATCCTTTGAGAAAAGCATCTGTCAGCCTGAATGTGTCGCTCTGCTTTTTGGGACTTCCGTTTAATACCAATACCTTCATTTTTAGTTCCTCCGTGTTCCATGTTTGCCTTGTGATTTTATTATCTCAAAGATGAGGTAGCGGGGGAAGTGCGATGCGTCATGAATTTAAATGACAGATGTCACGGGGCGCCGGAATTGTTGCACGCGCGACATGGGATGATGGAAATGATGTGCACCGTGTGGAACCGGAAACGCCGTATTTTCAGCGGTTGCAACCTGAGGTTGCGAAAGTTCAAGCCTAAGGTGGTGGAGTCGCAACCGTGCCGGCTGCTACATTGGGACCATCAAAAAACCTTGGAGGTGCAATATGAACTACGAAGAAAAAATGAATTACAACAATCACAAGACCATGGCGGATCTGATCGATGAGAAGATCCTGACCGAGAAGAACGGGAAGAGAGTGAAGAGACTCTGTAAGTATTCCTTAATCGGATTTCTCGCGCTCCTGGCAGTCGACTTGATTTCCTTTATCGTTGTGCTGCTTACGATCGGGTTGCCGATGTAAGAGAAGATTTGGAGGTGTGAGCATATGAGCATGAAGAAAACACTCGGCGGAGTTTTCGCCGCTTTTCTCCTGATGATCCTTTCGATGGAAGTATCCGGGCTCCTGGCGAGCGGACTGGTCGTAATCGGCGTTCCCGGGGGCATTTGTAACATTGTTATGGGTATCCTTTACCTTACGATCACCTGGTTTCTGGTCAAGATCCTGGTCAAAAAGATCTTTAAGAGCAGTCCGGAAGAGATGGGCATGCCGAAGATCTCGATCAAGGCACGGTATATTCTGCTGGCCGTGATGCTGCCCCTGGCGGTCACCGCTACTTATCTTCTTTTCGTAAAAGGAGAGTTCATCTCTTCTGACATGACAGGTGCCGGGATCTTCTCGACGGTTACCGCAGGCCTTTTCTTCACCGGGATTGCCGCGCCCTTTGTGGAAGAGATCATCTTCCGCGGCGTGATGCTGCATCTTCTGAAAAAGAAGTGGAATACGGCGGTTGCAGTTGTTGCTCCCTCAGTGCTTTTCGGGCTGATCCATATTATGGAGATCGAATCGCCTACGGTCAGCTCCATGCTCCTGGTCGCCTTAGCCGGAACACTTTCGGGCATCATGTTCTCTCTGATCGCCGTGAAATCGGTGTCGGTCTGGAATAGTGGCATCGTCCATGCCATCTGGAATATAATAATAGTCGGTGGCGGCCTTACGATCAGTAGCGCTCCCGCCGAAGGATCGATCGTGACATATGTGCTTCGTTCGGATTCCATGCTTCTCACAGGAGGGCAGTTCGGGATCGAATCATCACTGGTGGCGCTGATCGGATATCTGGCAGTCGTCTTCGAGATCCTTCTTTCCATGAAGCGCGATCACACGGCAAAAGAGGTAACAGCATGAGTATTGCAGATAGAATTCTGACGCTTCGAAAATCCAAAGGCATGTCGCAGGAGCAGCTCGCCGAGGCAATCGGAGTTTCCCGTCAGGCGGTCTCCAAATGGGAGAGCGAGCAGGCGTCCCCGGATCCGGAGAAGATCATCGCCATGAGCGGGATCTTCGGGGTCACCACGGATTATCTTCTTAAAGGAATCGAGCCGGAAAAAGAAGACGAGAAAAAGCCGGAAGAGAAGAAGGATGAGAAGCCGGAAGATACACACATGACGGTCGGCGACGTGCTCGACCAGAAGATCTTGACGGAGCAGAATAAGCAGAAATCGAAAAAGCTCCTCAAATATGTGCTGATCGCGCTGGGCATTTTTATCGCGATCGATATCATCTCCTTCGTCATCTATGTCATCGTCAATGGAGGACTTCCGGGCTGATCCGGCTTATATTTTCAGGACAATGACAATGCCGGAAAGAGGCACTATACTCTGAATAACAGAGCTTTTTGAAAAGCGGAATAATAAGAAAGCAGGAAGAAAAGATGGCGGAAAGTTTTATATGTCTGATGGCGGATCTGGATGAAGGCGTCCAGAAGAATATGTCCGCGTGGTACGAAGAACTTCAGAAAGAGGGCTTTACCGGAACGCAGACGCCGAACCTTCCCTACCATATCAGTCTTGCGACGTATCCTCTGGACATGGAGGATGAGGTCGTCGAGAACATCAAGAAAGTGGCGGAAGAGTTTTCGCAGGTGGAAGTACACCTGAGCCATATGGGCATGTTTGCCGGAGGGCAGGTGCTTTTTGCGGCGCCGGAAAGAAATCCGAAACTGGACAAGCTTCAGGAAGCCTGTCAGATGGGCGTTCCGCAGCAGTATGGGTTTACTCCGCATACGACGATCCTGATCGATAAACCAGAGGTCGTACAGGCTGCGATCCCGATATTTGTTAAGTGTTTCCAGCCGATGGTCGGAAAAGTCACGAGGCTTCATCTCTGCGCATTCTGGCCGACCAGAGAGATCCTGGCTCTTAACTTGAAGGATGAAGTAGTGTGATCATATGATTTGGCTATTTTCAACTCTGTAGTTGAGATTTATAAACCGCTGATAAAAGAATACCATACCAGCACTTTAATGGCACTAGCCTGATGCCTCTACCTGATCTAATTCAGGCTACTTTCAGTTTGGTGATCTGTTCTCTTTCCTTTATCCGGACCTCACGAATGCTTCCCAGCTTGATTATCTGGTACGCTGCATTTACATCCGCGTTAATGCAGATGCCGGTGTTGCTTCTGAACAGACCTCTCCGGATCCTCCGCTTCCTGTCATAGTACGCCACATCCGGGATCTCTCCATCAAGATAACTCGTTCCGCTTGTGTAGCTCTCAGAGACGATCCTGACTTCGATCCCTTCCAGTCTTGCCTTGTAGGAAATCATGCCGACCAGCATCTTGTAAGGGATGGATACGAAGTTCTGGTTTGTTTTGTTTCCCATATCGCTATTTTGTTTCCATCCATGGTTATTGCCGATGACTATGACTCCCACACCTGAGGCTTCTGCCAGATCCACGATCTTCCTGCTTGCCTTGTGCAGATAGTCCTTGATCTTCCTGTTTCTCTTTTCTGTCAGTCTCTCTATCCTTCTCGTTATGTCACGCTTGTTACTTGTCTTGGCCTCCTTCTGTAAGCGTGCTCTTGCTTTGTTGAAATACTGGTTTATCGACTTGATCGGACGCCCATTCACGATTATGGGTGTCATCTCCGAATCCCATACCGCTGCGATGAGATTGTTCACTCCCAGATCGATGCCCATAACGGTATCCGAGTCAGCCTTTTCCGCTTCCTGTTTCTCATACAGAAGAGAAACAAGAATGACATCCTTGCGGGTTGTTATTCGGATCTGCCGGATGTTTCCGTGCCTGGAACGGATGTGAATACCACTTAAGAACTTCGGCATCCTGACATTACCCTGTTCATCCACATGGAAGTTCTGGCTCGTGATAACAAGCGCACCTCTCCCATCCTTGGAATCCAGATATCCGGGTGCATGGGGACGGCCCAGGAACTTGCCCGGAGCTTTCAAATACTCTGCAACTGAATTGTAGAAAGACTTCCACTCCCTGCATTTCTCCTGGATACAGATCTGGCTGCAGGTGGCATAGGGAACAGCCTTGTACTCGGAAGTACCTTTAAGGTACCAGCTGAGGAAGTATGCATCTGCAATGAAACTGTTCTCTGCGTCTACATATCGGAGTTCCTTCTTTCCCGGACGGCTACAGTTATATCTTCTAATACCATCGTTGACTGCATCAAGCATATCCTGTTCCCACTCTTCTAACTCGTTACCTGACTTCAGTTTGGTATGGATACGGTAGCACTGCCTGATCAGGTAATTGACAGCGTTGGAAAGGTTCTTCACCAGATAGCAATAGATATCGATTTCAGAACCAAGGTCTTTATTCTTCCTGACCTTGATCCTGTGTTCTTCTGAAAGTATCATGTTCACACCTCCAGAGAGGGTAACGGGGACCGTGAAGAGATATCTTTATTCCGGACAGAGATGCCGGCACTTAACATCCGGCCGAACAGCTGTCCCAGTGTCTCTTCACTCTTTCTTCTGTTATTGGCTATAAGGTTATTCCACACGATATAGTTCCCAAGATGTTTGGTAGATACTCCATGGAACCTTCCTATGAATTCCTTCAGGGTTCTGTGATAGGCATTGATACTCTGTATTCCATAGGAGATACCATCCCGAACAGAGATATGGCTATCTGTATCCATCTGGATAAGATGGATAGACTTGCTCTTCGAGAAGGCCCTGTATGCTTTCTCATTGTCAGTACACAGTGTCGAATCAGGCGCGATGATGCCATCGAATACAGTAGAAATGCAGGAAGAACTCGGCTTCCCCAGTTTAGCAGGTCTGGCATAGGAAATACCGGATGCATCTACTGCACACGGCACACAGACTTTCTCGGAAGAAAGCCCCTTAGCATGGGTGTCGTTTCCTCTCTTATGTGCCTTCCTCGGCATGGTGAAAGTCTTGCTGTTCTTGTGATTTCCTTTGTAGGATACATTGAAGAAGGTCTCGTCAGCCTCGACTGTGCCATCCAGATATACTTTGTCTGTAACTTCACGCAATGCATCGAGGATCTTGTGTCTCCATGAGAATGCTGTCGGCATGGAGATCCCGCATTCTTCCGAAGACTCTTTCAACGTCTTCTTGTCCAGCATGCACTTCAGGTATTTGACCCATGTACTCATTCTCTTTCTGGTTCCGGAAGTGATCGTATTGGAACCGGGAATGAAGGATTTCCCGCAATCCCGGCACAGGAAACGCTGGGTTCCATCCTTACGCTTCCCGTTCCTGACTACATGGTCGCCTTTGCAATAGAGGCAGGAGAGGCTTTCGCCCATCCTTGTTTCGATAAGGAAGTCCTGGACGGTCTCTTCCCGCACATCGACATCGTTCGATACCGTGGAATAGAACACGACACGGTCTCCAAACGGAAGCTTACGATATGCAGTTATTACGTCCTTCAGTTCTGACATAACCCGACTCCATGTGAAATACTTGACTCTATTATACAGAACATCTGTTCGAGTGTCAACCACCAGACTGAAATAAGCCACAGCCATTATCTTAGGAGCAGCCGCCATCACAGCACTTTTTATCTTCGGAGCAAACATGATGCTCGACGGAGTGGATAAGAAGAAGGGTAAGGACAACAAGCAGCCGAAGGCCCCGACAGAGAGCGCATACACGATCCACGATGCATTTGAAGACAACGGGATGTAAGACGGGATCGGGACAAGAATCATGAGTCCCTGGGTGTGG